>Ga0209279_10000020_pt1 | contig 133189 bp, 111 predicted proteins | sample CoawatmetaG00DNA_3_FD_187508 | JGI IMG/M metagenome (GOLD analysis project Ga0209279, IMG submission 187508) | Marine microbial communities from the West Antarctic Peninsula - Coastal water metaG006-DNA (SPAdes) (version 2) | ecosystem: Environmental > Aquatic > Marine > Coastal ...
GATCAGTAACTTGTCTTACTGCTTCAATTTTAAATTCGTCTGGGTAGGTTTTTGTTGGCATAATTTCCACCTGTAATTTTTGTTCATTATAACTAAATTAGGTGTCTATTAAACTGGGGACGTATCAGTATGTAGAAACATATTTTTATCACGTTAGTCTTTGAGATGGTTATGCAAAACATGAAAAATCAAATATTAAGATATCAATTTGCCATGCTTAGTAGCAGTGTTTTCAGACCGTTCAAATAATAGAGGCTATCGATAGTTCGCTCCCCACCTGTCAAGTAAATAAAAAATAAAAAAAGATTTTACATTTTTTTTACATCTTTTTTACATTTTTTCATTATAATAAAATTAAAATATACATAAACCCTCATTAAAATAATAATATAGAGATCTTTGATAATGAAAATAAAAATAAAAAATTTACTTATCGTATTGGCTACCGGTCTTTCCCTCGCTGCTTGCGGTAACAATAATGATAATATTGATGACGTTGCCAACAGCACACCAGAACTTACTGCATCTGAAATATTGAAACTAACCATTACTGAAGCATCAGCTGGAGTGGGCTTAAGTGCCTTTATCCTTCCCTCAAGTGATGATTTTGATAATATTCCACAAGATTTGAGTAATCCAATTACTACTGAAAAAGTAGCGCTTGGTCAAATGCTTTATCATGAAACGGCTCTGGCGACTGAAGGAGTAAATGAGGCGCTTTCTGGTACTTGGTCTTGTGCCAGTTGCCATCATGCAGCATCGGGATTTAAAGCCGGTATCCCTCAAGGCATAGGTGAAGGTGGTGAAGGTTTTGGATTCACAGGAGAAAGTCGGGTCTTGGCTGAAGGTTTTGATAAATCCTCTGTAGACCCACAATTTATTCCAGATGTTCAGCCATTGACGTCCCCTGCCGTTCTTAATGTTGCATACCAAGATGTTATGCTATGGAATGGTCAATTTGGTAATGCTGTTGATGGTATTGTTAATGCGGGCATTGCTGTTGAAATACTTTCAACCCAAGGTACACCAAAAGCAGTCAATACACGTCAATTATCCGGTGTCGAGAGCCAAGCTATAGCCGGTACGGGCGTCCACCGATTAAACACCAGTGATAACTCTATTGTACAAACAAATCTTGTATACAAAGTCTTATTTGATGCGGCTTTTCCTCAAGGAACAGAAGATGCGACCGAGGACGCCGGTAAAGCGATAGCAGCATTTGAGCGGACAATTTTAGCAAATCAAGCCCCTTTTCAGATGTACTTAAAAGGAGAAGATGAAGCAATGACTGTAGATGAAATCAAAGGAGCGACACTTTTCTTTGGTAAAGCAGGTTGTGTTGGGTGCCATGCAGGTCCGGGGCTCAGCTCATATGTTAGAGCATCCGAAGAAGAGATGTTCTTCTCTATTGGCTTTGCCGATTTTGACATTAACAACCCACAAATAACAGGTACAGTCACTGATGCGGATAGTCGTGGACGTGGCGGGTTTACTGGTGAAGCAGCCGATGACTATAAATTTAAAGTCCCACAGCTATACAATTTAGCTGACACTATCGTGTTTGGGCATGGTGCATCGTTCAATTCCATACGAGACGTAATAGCTTATAAAAACGCATCCGTCGCCCAAAAGGTTTTACCCGCTAGCACCTTGGACCCTCGTTTTGTCGCTTTAAACTTAACTGATGAAGAAATTGATCAACTAACGACTTTTTTAGAAACTGGATTATATGATCCCAACCTAGATCGATATGTACCTAGCATTTTGCCTTCGGGTAATTGTCCTGTCGTAAATGATGATGTTGCTAAGATAGATTTAGGCTGTTAAAACTGATGCCCTGCACTTAGGTCTTAACGCAGGGAATAATTCTAGCTAAATAAATGCCAGTTATTTAATATAAAAAACGCCTAACGGCCCTGGCATAAAAGTCGTTTATATAGAAAACACCCCGATAACAGCGGTTAACTATGCTAGCGTTAGATTTGATTCTTTAAGTAATATCGTTGGTTTTTGTCTAAATATTATAGACAACATTAAGGGTGTAAAAACCAAAGATAACACCACAGAAAAACCAACACCACCAGCTAAAACCACGGCAAGAGGTGGCCAGAAAGTACCACCACTAAATAAGAGTAAAGGTATAAATCCTCCAACCGTTGTAAACGTAGTGGACAAAATATGTCGGCTACAACCTAATGTTTCGGAGACGATTTCATCTAACTGGCCTTCTTTTGCGCCGGTATTAGCATTAACCGCAGCAATAACGACAATAGAGCCATTAATAGCGACACCAATGAGACCCGCACAACCCAATAAAGGATTAAAACCAATAGGTAAACCAGAAATCCATAAACTTAACATACCAAAACCAACAGAGAGGCCAGCAACACTAGTAATGACCATTGCCAGTTTAAAGCTTTTAAATGACAATATAAGAGTGGTAATCATTAACACTAACAATACTGGTGCGTATGTCGTTAGTGCTCCCAAGGCCTGACTCTGTTCATCTGCATCGCCAGCCATTTGTATTCTATAGCCCTTTGGCAAGGAGAACTCAATATTTTCTAACTCTTGGCGAACTTGATTACCTACATCTATGGCCAGCGCACCCGGTAATAAAAACGCCTCAACCCTGTTGACTCGTTCACCATTTTCTCTAGTAATACTCGATAATGTCGGCACTAACTTAAAGTCACCTAAAGCAGATAACGGCATCCACTGTTGCTGTGCCGTAAGTTTGTCACTGACAAGGATTAAGGTTTGTAAATCAGCGATCTGGTCTCGGTTTTTATTGGCTAACTTGATGCGAATAGGGACTTCTTCTGTACCCTCAAGAATCGACCCCCCTATTCGTCCAGCCATTAAAAATTGTAATTGCCTTGCAATATTGACTAATGTTAACCCTGCCAACTGACTGCTGCTGGCATTCGTGTCGAGGACTAATTCTGCTTCACCAAAAGTTACCGAGGCTAAAGATTGAGAAATACCAGGGACATTACTCATTGCCAAACGAACTTGTTCACCAAGACGGTTTAACACCTCAACATCAGGACCAAATATTTTCAAGCCAACAGGCGCTGATATAGGGGGACCTTGGCCAAAAGCCCGAACAATAATTTTACTCTTAGGATAGAGTAAGTCTAACTCTTGTTGCAATTCCCCGATGAGTGTTTGAGCGTCTTCTACTGAATGGGTTGTCACTACACCGTTAGCATAATGAGAAGAGTTATCTTTGTTCATTAGCTGATTGTAATACACTGAAGGACTAGAGCCGCCAACCAACCAAGTTAACTGTTTAACGGTGCCTTTATCACGAATGTGTAAGTCAACATCTTCAACAACAGATTTTGTCGCAGATATACTGGTTCCTTCTGGCATCCATAGGTACACCTCAAATTGATCTCTGTCTGCACTAGGGAAAAATACATTACCCAATTGCCCTGCCAATACAAAACCGGATAAAGCTAAGGCTACACAGGCAACAATACCTACCAAAGGCTTTTTCAAGGCCTTAGTGAGCAGCGAACGATAGCTTGTCACAAGTTCAGGGGCATTAACTCCTCGTTCATACCAGTGTTTATTCGAGGTATCTCCTCTTGGGAGAAAGTGAGCAGCCAATGCAGCAATAATAGTTAACGAAATAAATAATGAGCCCAATAGCGCCATTACTACACTAATAGCAATTGAGCCAATAAAGTCGCCTATATTACCCGGCAATAAAAAGATCGGCATAAAGCCTAAAACTGTAGTTAAGGTCGAGGCTAGCAAAGGAACAAATAGATGTTGAATACTGCCTATGAGTGCCTCAATCCTTGTAACTGAATAGTCTATTAGCCTGGATCTGATTTCATCTGTTATCACAATAGCATTATCAATTAATAAACCAACAGCGATTATAATTCCAAAAATAGACATTTGATGAATTTGTTCATCAAAAAAGCTAAGTGAAAAAATGGCAAATGAGGCACACAATGGCAATGCTAAGCCAACTATCCAAGACGCTCTCATGCCCATAAACAAAAAAACCACCGCGACAATAACCAAAGAGCCCAATAACAAATTTTTGCTTAGGTCAGAGAGTCTGGCATCAGTATAAATATTTTGCTCAAAAACAATATCAGCACGGACAGAAGCGCCAAACTGACTATTGAAATCATTGATGATTTTTTGAGCTTTAACCGTCCACTGATCTACCCTGACAGTATTTTGCATACGAGATGCGACAAAAACCCCTTGCTGACCATTTACCATTGCAATATTATTTACTGGAGACTTCCAGCTTCGAGAAACCTCAGCAACATCACCTACTCTTAAATACCCCGCTTTACTCGATACAGATAAAGGTAAATCGCGAACTGTCGCTATACTGTCTAACTCTTTACCCACTTGAATACGAAGATCTTGGTTTTGACCATAGAGTACACCTGCAGGCACTTTTGGATCGGCATTGGCAATTGCCTGACTTGCCTGAGCTAAAGTGATCCCGGCATTACTTAACTTCTGAGCATCAATATTTACTTCAATTTCTTCGTCTAAGTCGCCATAAATTCTGACAAGCTCAGTACCTGATACATTTCTCAACCTATCAGCTAACTCGTCAGCCATTCTGCTGACAGTCGATAGTGGGGTTTGTGTATTAGTGGCGGGATGGACACTGGTTAACAAAGTAAATGAAGTTGCGCCACGACGTTCATCTAGTCTTGATGTACCGGCTTCACTAGGTAAATACTGTTTTACGTTACTTAGTACATCACGTATTCTTGAGAAAATTTGCTGGTTGGTATCGTTATCAACCCAGGCTTGCAGTTCAATGAAAATCATTGATATGCCGGCCCTTGAAGTGGAATTTATTTTTTTTATTTCATGCAGCTGTCTTAACTCATCTTCTATAACATCAGTCACCAGTGCCTCTACACGATTAGCAGATGCTCCGGGGTAAGGGGTAATCACAAATACATTGCGGGTATCAATTCTAGGGTCTTCAAGTCGAGGAAGAGAGTTAACTGCTGATATACCAGCAATCAAGATAACTAAAATAGACAGGGTAAGTAAATGACCATTTCTAAAGAACAATCCATACCATGGAATACTCTGGTGTGATGTTTTTTTTATCATAATATTGGATCTAATAGGAACTGAGAATCGATGCCTTGAAGGACCACAGACTTCACTTTTTGTCCGGGAACTAATCGTTGTAAACCATCAACCACCACTTTATCACTTGGTATCAATGCCCCTTTTACATACACCCTATTTTCATCAACATAAGAAACTTCAACTAACTTTGAATATAATTGCTCAACTTGGTCTTTCTGTACAACAACAAATACGCTCCATAAACCACGTAGACTACTGACCAGACTTGTTCGCGGAAGCCAATAACCTTCTAGCATATGTTGGCGGCTTTGCTTGATAGTTAATAGATCTCCTGGCACTAAATTCTGGTTTTCAGCCAATAATATGAAAATGACATCAATAGTTTGCGTAGAAAGTAGCCGTTGTTGTGCAATAGACTTTACTTCTGCTAAAAGCTCAGTATTACCGTGCATCAATTTAACCTGTTGTCCTATGGTAAAGACATTAGCCAAATCGGTTGGTAGAGCCATACGAACTTCAAGAGACGCTATGGTTTGTATGGTAAACAAAGCTTGTCCTGGATTCACGGCCGCGCCTAAATCAACTATTTTGTCAGTAATTTGGCCATCATATGGCGCTGTTAATTTACTTTTAGCCAAGTCAACATTGAGGCTATTTAATCTGGCTTTCATTTCATCTAAAGCAGCATTAGCTGAGGCATATGACTCAATATACTCATCTAGCGTCTGCTCTGAATCCAGTCCTTTGGTAACTAATTCGCGAACACGTGTCAAAGATAATTTGGCTATTCTTGCTTCGGCTTCAGCACGAGCTATTGATGCCTGAAATTCTTTGCGACGAGCTTGTAAACGCTGTTCATCAAGTGTTGCAAGTATTTGTCCTTTGCTGACATATTCACCCTCATCAACATAGACAGCAGTCAATATACCGGAGGAGTCAAAGCCAACATTGGTACGTTGACTCGCCTCAGCCCGACCCACAATTGAGTGATATTCTGTATAATGTTGGCGTTGCTCTATAGCTATTACATTGACAACATGAGTTTTGGCTTTTGCAGCAGAAGGAAGTTTGTGATCATTTCCTGCGGCGTTCACTAATAATCCCAAAGCAAAAAAAGCAATTAAGAGGGCGACTATTGCTAACCAATTTTTTTTTGCTAGCAGATGGCCTGATGTCATTAAGTTTGGCATTAATTATGGGGCTCTTAAAATAGGAATATATAATTTAAATACTAAACTTTACTGATTGATATGTAAAACTATTTTATTAAACATAGTTAATCTATTTAGGCGTATTTCAACTTACTGTTAATAAGGTAAAAAGGTAGCGATAAGTCAGTTAAATATAGTCATTCATCCTATATATTTTGAAACTTTTTACAAAAGTAACGGTACTTTCTAATTAGGAGATATATTAAATTATATAACGATTTTTTTTCATTAGTAAATCTATTAGTTCTATCGTCCACAACAGAACAAAAACAACAAGTTATGTTAAAATAATGTTAAAAATAAATTAAGATGATTTATTTTATTAATTTATTGTTTTTTTTTAACCCGCCGAGTGATGAACCAACAATCCTTATTTATAGGTATCTTCAAGGTTATATAACGATAAAAACACCAGATAAAAGTGTCTTTTTTAATAATTAAGGATGTTTAATTACACTTATTTCGTACAAAATTATTGCACTTGGGTTTGTAAACAGCTAAGTTGGATGGGCAGTTATTAAGCAGAATATTGATTAATAACAGCGTTATGAGGGGTGTCGCAAGTTCACTTTTTATCAAACGTGCTGACACTAATAATAATAAATAATAATAAATATAGTTTTATAATTAGGGGTTGAATATGTCAAATAGTTTAGTTTCCGGCGATTATGTCGGTATGTCCTTTTGGTTAATATCTATGGCACTGGTTGCTGCCACTGCATTTTTCTTTCTCGAACGTGATCGCGTTGCGGGTAAATGGAAAACATCACTGACAGTTTCAGGTCTTGTTACGCTCATTGCAGCAGTTCATTACTTTTATATGCGTGATGTTTGGGTTGCTACTGGAACTTCGCCAACAGAATTCCGTTACATTGACTGGTTGTTAACTGTGCCGTTATTAATGGCAGAGTTTTACTTGATAATGTCAGCGGTAGGCAAAGTACCTGGACGTGTATTCTGGAATCTTTTAGCTGGCACTACAGCTATGCTTCTTTTAGGTTACGCTGGTGAAACTGGCATGATGAATGTAGGCCTCGCCTTTGGTTTATCAATGGCAGCTTGGCTCTACGTTATCTGGTACATTATGATGGGCGAAGCAAGCAAAATTAATGCAAACTTAGCAAATCCACATGTTCAAAAAGCTTACAAGACGATGACGTTATTGGTTACTGTTGGTTGGGCAATCTATCCACTGGGTTACTTCTTAGGTTACCTAGGTGGTGGTGCAGATCCTGGAACCATGAATGTGATTTACAACTTAGCAGATTTTTGGAACAAGATCGCTTTCGGTGTTGTAATCTGGTCAGCCGCAGTAGCAGATACTGATGAATCAAATAGCTAACTAGAAAAAGTAAAAAGAAAGAAAGTAAGGAAGAGCTCTTGATGCAGGGCTCTTCCTAGCTACAAAAAAGTAACCAACATAAGTTATATCCTATAAGGGTACTAATAATGTCCCCAAACAAAATAACCGAATTAAAAGTATTAAAGTCATTAGACGCTTTATACCGGCGTGAGATGCCTCAGTTTGATAATAGTTTGAGTCAGGCAGCTAGGTATCATTTTAAAAACCCAGGTAAATCTTTTAGAGCTCAGCTGGCCTTTTCTAGCGGTACGGCATTAGGATTAAACGAACCTGATAATTTACATTGGGCAGGAGCCTGTGAGCTTCTGCACAACGCCTCTCTTATTCATGATGATATCAGCGATGCTAGCACCCACAGACGAGGACAACAAAGTATCAATGAGCACTTTGGTTCTGATATGGCCCTTTGTCTAGGTGACTGGATGATTGCTAAAGCTTTTGAACTTGCTGCTCGTAATGCTACTTGTGGAGGTCAATTAGTGGCTTTGTTATCCCAAGCAATGCAGGAAACCTGTAGTGGACAAATTTCTGATATCAGCCAACGACAGTGTGCTAGGTTGGATCAGTGGCAAAAAATTGCTAAGGGTAAAACTGCACCATTGCTCATTGCACCGATAAAAGGTGCCGCCATAGCCATGGGCCTTAATAAAAATTTAGCTAATGAGCAAAGACTTGGTGGTCTTGAACATCTGGTAGAATTATGTGGACTTGCTTATCAAGGACGCAATGATATCGATGACATTATTCCTTCCAGTCACCGATCCAGCGATCTTGATGGACGAAAACCAAACCTAGTCGTTAGCTTATTTGCTCATCAAAACGGTGGTCATCCAGAGTTCAATCATTGGTACCGTTCCGATGATAACGAGAAACTCCCTCAATGGCAGCGTCTAATAGCCTCTAGTGATGTTATTTTACAAGCGAATCAATCAGTCGATTATTGGCTGTTACAAGCCGAAAAACTAGTCAGCTCGGTTCCAAGCCAATTAAAATTTGTCGCAAGTGAACTTGTTAATACGGTAAAACAAAAAATAATAATCAATAACCAAGGGCGTATCGCTTGACAGAAAATAAATTTGGCGCTGGAAAAACAGTTATTGTCATCGGAGCCGGCTTCGCTGGTATTGCAACGGCGCTTAGATTAAAAGCACTAGGATATGATGTTACGCTTATGGAGCGTCTTGATAATTTAGGTGGCCGAGCTCAGGTATTTGAACGTGGTGGTTACCGGCATGATGCGGGTCCAACGGTTATAACTGCACCCTTTCTTTTTGATGAACTCTTTGAACTGTTTGATGAAAAACTTGAAGACCATCTCAACTTTGTCCCTCTCGACCCTTTTTATCGCTTTCATTTTGCCGACGGTAGTCAATTTGATTATCGTGCCTCTATTGAAGATACCCTAACCGAAATTCGGCGTTTTAATCCCGATGACGCAGCAGGTTATTTAAAACTGTTAGAGAAGTCTAAAAAAATCTATGACGTAGGTTTCAAGCAACTAGTTCACCGACCTTTTACTCGAATCTGGGATATGGTCAAACAGGTCCCCGCTTTACTGATACTTAAATGTTATAAAACTGTTTCACAAATGGTTAATAGCCATTTAAAGCATCCGTTAATACGCCAAGCTTTTTCGATTCATCCTCTCCTCGTCGGTGGTAATCCATTTAAAACTACTGCTATTTATACTTTGATCCATTATTTGGAGAGGCGCTGGGGGGTGTTTTTTTGTATGGGAGGTACCGGTAAATTAGTCGAAGAACTGGGGGCTTTAATGACGCGCCAAGGGATTAATATTGTCCTTGGTGCCGATGTCGATGAAATTATTGTTAAGGAGAAGACCGCTGTAGGTGTTCGACTTAGTAACAATGAAATTATAGACGCTGATCTAGTTATCTTCGGCGGCGATCCAGAGACCTGTTACCGACATCTATTACCACAAAGTACATTCCGTTTACCAAAGATTAAAAAGAAATATAGTATGGGTCTTTACGTATTATATTTTGGTACCAAAAAACTGTATCCCGATGTAGCTCATCACAGTATTTGGATGGGACCGAGGTTTAAAGAATTACTATCAGAAATTTTTGATGCTAAGCATATGAGTAAGGATTTTAGCCTTTATGTTCACCGACCAACCGCGACTGACAAAAGTTTTGCACCCGATGGCTGTGAATCATTTTATGTACTGTGTCCTGTGCCAAACTTGCAGGGTAATGTCGATTGGAGCACCCAAGGTGAAATATTACGTGACCGAATTGTTAGTTCATTAGAAGAGACTATATTGCCAGAACTCTCATCAACTATTGAGGAGGTGTTTTGGATGACACCAGAAGACTTTGCTAAAGATTACCGCTCTATGCATGGTGCTGGCTTTTCCATAGAGCCCCGTCTTACACAGTCTGCTTGGTTTCGCTTTCATAATCGTGACAGCGCAATCACTAACCTCTATTTTGTTGGTGCAGGAACACATCCAGGAGCAGGTCTTCCTGGTGTGGTTAGTTCTGCCAAAGTGGTCGAGGAATTACTTACGGGTGTTGAAGTTGGCTCGGGCGGCTAAATGAGCACTTCCCAAGAAGCGGCTCTCTCCCCCAAAGCCACTTTAGCACATCATGGAAAGTCTTTTTACTGGGCGAGTTTATTTCTTGGCGACAAACTCGCTAATCGGGCTGCGCAGCTTTATCTTTTTTGTCGTTTTGTTGATGACCTTGCCGACGGAGACTTACCTCACCGAAAAGAATCACTGAAGGACATTCGTGCGCGCTTAGATGGCAGCAGCTTGTCAGCAGGTCCTGAAGTTGAAGCCTTTATAAAACTCGCTATCGCCAATAATATCCCATTGATAGCAGCACGTGAGTTAATGGATGGTATGCTAAAAGATCAGCAGCCAACTGCAGTATTAAATGAAAAAGAGCTACTACGCTACTGTCATGCCGTTGCAGGTACCGTTGGTTTAATGATGTGTCGTGTACTCAACTGCGAACAAGCCCGCGCTGATAGCTTTGCTATTGATTTAGGTATTGCGATGCAATTAACCAATATCTCTAGGGACGTATTAGAAGATGCAAAAATGGGACGTCGATATATTCCAGCTAGCTGGATAGACCTCCCTGCTAGCACAATTGCAGAGGCAAATGTTACCAATCATCAAGCCGTTGCGGAGGCAGTTAAAAGGTTATTAGATTTAGCAGAAACTTATTACAAGAGCGCCCTATTGGGTATTCAACTGCTACCTTTTCGTTCCCGCTTCTCAATTACAGTTGCGTTAAGAGTCTACCGTGAAATTGGGCGTTTATTAGAACGCCAAAATCTCCCTTGGTGGCAAGGTCGAGTTTTTGTTGGTACACAACAAAAAATATTATTGAGCCTTCGCAGTTTAATAGACCTTAAACCGTTGGTGGTACCTAAACATAAATTACAATTACACAAACATCTCAAAGGCTTAGCAGGGATTGACTCTGAATAAGCAAAAAGCAGAGACCATTGAAGTCGATATCGCTATTATTGGCGGAGGTAGTGCAGGTATAACATTAGCTAGCAAGCTGAGTAATTTATCTGCATTAGTAATTGAACCGCGGACACCCGAAGAGCGAGATTGCAGTTGGGCACTATGGGCTAATGAAATTGAACAGAAGAAATTTGCAACATCGATTAAGGGAAGTTGGAAGCAGTGGCGACTAATAGACCATGATGGAGAAATACTCCATAGCAGCGAACGTTATCATTATACCAGTCTTAGTTCAGCGCTATATATGACTGAATGTGAAAAAATTCTTGGTAATCAAACCACTTTAGTGCGAGCTGCTGCAGAGAATATAGTCGCTAACGGCAATGGGGGGTCATTCAAAGCTGCAGGCCAAAATTATAATGCCACTTACCTTTATGACAGTCGACCACCAAAGATGGCTGCCAATAGCCTAAAACAACACTTTTTAGGCTGGGAAATTCGTACAAAGTCACCAATAAGTCAACCTGAGATTGCTACATTAATGGATTTCCGTGTCGATCAATCACGAGGACTACACTTTATCTACGTACTGCCTTATTCTGATTGCAGGCTATTAATTGAATCAACCATGATATCTGCTAATCTCGAGGAAAAGTCTTGGTATCGTCAAGCTATTGAGCAATGGTTAAAAAAGCAAAATATTGATATAGCAGAAATAATAACCGAAGAAGTGGGAGTAATTCCTATGGAAACTGTTAATCCAGTAAATAAAAAAATTGCCTGTATTGGTGCGGCAAGTGGCGCAGTTAGGCTATCATCAGGCTATGCCTTTACTGGTATACAAAAGCAAATGGCATCACTGGCACAAGGCATTCGTCGTGGAAATTACCTAGTGCCCGCTCCTATCGCTCCAAGATTAATACGTATGGACAAGATATTTAATCGGGTGTTAATCGCACAACCCGAGCTGGGTGTGACAATAATGATGACAACCGCCAAAGCATTAACTGCTGACGGTTTTGCCCGTTTTATGCTTGGTTCTGCCACAGGGTCAGATTGGCTAAAAGTTATATTAGCTATGCCCAAAATCCCTTTTTTAAAGCAGGTATTTTTCAAATGACAAGCTGGGATATGATTGCCATCGCTGCAATTTTGTTGATTGGAGTTCCTCACGGTGGTTTCGATGGCGCAATAGCACGAAGAATAGGTTGGTCGACAAATATTCTTTCTTGGATTGGATTTCATTTGATTTATATTGCTTTGACTATGATCGTCGTTATTCTTTGGTTGCTCTTTCCACTTTACAGTCTGGGGTTATTTTTAGCTATTTCTGCATTGCACTTCGGTGCTAGCGATATAGCTGATACCGACAGGCATTGGTTACCCTGGATAGCTCATGGTGGTTTGGTTTCTATTGCTATTCCAAGCCTACAGCCTGAATTAGTCGAGCCTATATTTGCCATACTGGTGGACTCAACGAACGCAGCAGTTTTAATAAATATAATTGAGGCATTATTTATACCTTGGTTATTAGCCGTTATAACCTATATTTTCTATGCCTACTCGCATCACCAATACCGAAAGTCTCTGGTTAATTTATTGGTATTAATTGTTTTAGTTTATTTGCTTGCCCCGCTGATTAGTTTTGCGCTGTATTTTTGTTTTTGGCATAGTCGCAGCCATATGCTCCTTATATGGCGGAGTCTGAAACAACCAGACATGCGTAGCCGTGCATCTTATGAAATGATTGTTTATAGCTTAATGGCTTGGAGCGCAATAATAGTTGGTTATTATTATTTACAAACGTCGGTTAACACCGCCTTGATCCAATTAACCTTTATTGGCTTGGCATCGTTGACAGTACCACATATGTTGCTGGTCGATTACGCAAATAAGAGACCACGAATATGACAGATATAATCAACCGTAAAGCAGATCATATTAAACTCGCATTGCAACCTGAACATCAAGGACAGCAAAGCTCTAGTTTTGACTCTCTTCGATTTGAACCTAACCCACTGCCACAAATGGCGCTTCAAGAGGTTGAGCTACAGAGTACATTTTTAGACAAACCTATCGCATCTCCTTTTATGATTGGTGCCATGACTGGGGGTTGTGATAACGCTGATATTATTAATCAACATCTGGCAGAAGCTGCACAAATTTGTAATATTCCTATGGCGATAGGATCGCAACGCGCAGCGCTAGAAAAAGGTTTAAAACAAAATATTCGCCAATGGGCGCCTTCAGCTATTTTACTTGGTAACTTAGGTGGCACACAACTTCAGCAGCAGGGATTAGATCTTGCTAAACGTGCAGTAGATTCGATAATGGCAGATGCGCTGGTAATTCATCTCAATCCACTTCAAGAGCTTATTCAGCCTAATGGAGACCGAAATTGGAATTTGGTATTAGAAGCTATACAAAACTGTGCTTCCAAACTTTCGGTACCGATTATTGTTAAAGAAGTCGGCTCCGGTATTGGGCCTATTACAGCACAAAAATTGCTAGATGCTGGCATACAATGGATTGAAGTAGCCGGTTCTGGTGGTACCAACTGGGCCAGTATAGAACTGGCTCGCAATAGCTCTCCACGTGAGTGTGAAATTGCTGCTCCCTTTATCGACTGGGGTATGGGCACCGCTGATATTTTGCAGGCCGTCCATCACAGCTGCCCCCAATTAAGTTTAATTGGTGCCGGTGGCGTTCGTCATGGATTAGATATTGCGCGCTGTATTCGACTGGGCGCTCAAATGGCAGCCTTGGCTAAACCTTTTCTGGTACCTGCATTAAAGTCAACAGAAGCGGTTATCGAACAAATTGAAATATTTCAAGAACAATTACGCTGGGCTATGTTCCTTACTGGTAGCAAAAACCTCTCACAACTTCGCACGGCTGCTATACAATAGCGATGAAGATTAGTTGTTGTGCTACTAACTCTGTTATTTGGTTACTTCCTTAAAGTCTACCTCAAACGAAAATATTGACTCACTCATCAATACTCATTACTTAAATTGATAAATGACCAATTCAATACTTGAGTTAAAGTCTCTTCACGACTTATTACTTAACATTTCACAATATTACCAAATCAGTCAGTAGCATTAATGCCAATTGAAATAGGTAAAAATCAAACCAATTAATATAGCTCTGACCATTATAAAATAAACCTTATTATACTATTCATTATATATTATAATGCATGTAAGCTGTTCTTATACATCAGGTCACTCGGAATACTGTATATAATAGACCACTAAAAAAGCAGGTTGATTTCTTAATCAATATCGTCGTTTTGATAATCGGCATTTCGTTTTAGTCACCATAGTAAACTTTGGAGTGTTACATGGTATGTAAAACTATTTTCGAGATTTTCATAGCTATATAATATAGATAAAATAAAAGTAAAAAAAATTGGAATTTATAGGTATTCGTAGCTATAAATTGTTTATAAGTTAAATTTTTTGGAAAAGTATATGTCAAGAGTAGCTAAATCAAAGCAGATAAAGTTGTTAGTCGAGATAGTCATGGTGGTAATAGGATTTTTTGTTCTAGTGGCCATTGTAAATATTTTTAATTTATTATAATACGATAGCATAAGGCTTAAACTCGACGATGTTAAAAAGTGCATAAAATCAAACTCAATAGGGTCTAACCTGTTAAATAACGAGAAAGTATTAAATTATAGAATAATGCTTTCGTTTAAATGACAATATCAATGAGTTGACTGCGTCGATTAAAACCCTTGTTCCAGTTACTAAGTTTACGATAATAACTCATTTGGCATTTGTGTGGTTTACCTCTTCTATGGTATACAATTTAATTAACTAAGATATCCCTCCCGCTAATACAATCAGTTTGTACCGTTTTATTTGGTTCACCAAGCCTTGAGTTTCTGTCCATAGATTACTCACCTTATGTTATTACTTAATAGGCCTGCGTTAAAAGTCATGACTCCTAGTAACCCAAAAAACTAAAGTGCACTAGAGAAAATAAAAATTAAAAATAAGACTGAAAATACGGCTAATACTCGGTATAACTTGTTTTCGTTAGCGGCTTAGTTCAAAATTCAATAACTGTCATATTTAGTTACTGTCCTTTAGCCGATTAAGAGATTTATGAAATATAAAAACAGCTCAAGCTTTACCCATAAGCAACAAGACAAGATTGGTGTGTTGATTACCAATTTAGGCACCCCTGATGCCCCTAAAAAAACTGAATTAAAGCGCTACTTGAAAGAATTCTTGTCTGATCCTAGAGTCGTTGAAGTGCCCCGACTCATTTGGTGGATGATCCTCAATTTTGTCATCCTCAATATTCGTCCTAGGCGTTCAGCCAAAGCGTATAGCACCGTTTGGACCGAACGTGGATCTCCCTTGATGTTTCATACTCAGGATCAAGCTGACGCTCTGAGAACTAGACTTCAGGAGCAATACGGTGAAGACCTAGTACTAGAATGTGCCATGCGTTATGGCAACCCTTCAGTGGACTCGGTCATTGGTAAAATGTTAGATCAGGGTGTTAGAAAATTAGTGGTTTTACCCCTTTACCCCCAATATTGTGCATCTACCACAGCGTCAACTTTTGATGCGGTAGCAACAAGCTTAGCCAAGCAACGCTTGATCCCCGAATTACGGTTTATTAACCACTATCACGACTTCCCTGCCTATATTGAGGCGGTTGCAGACAAAATTAGAGCACATTGGCAAACCCATGGTAGAGCAGATAAGTTAATTTTTACCTATCACGGTATTCCTAAACGCTACTTACTTAATGGTGACCCCTATCATTGTGAATGTCATAAGACCTCACGATTATTAGCCGAAAATCTAGGCTTAGAAAAAAGTGAGTACTTAGTTAGCTTTCAATCTCGCTTTGGTCGCGAGGAGTGGCTTCAACCCTACACAGATAAGACCTTAATGGCGTTACCCAAAGAAGGTGTTAAGTCAGTACAGCTGGTCTGCCCTGGTTTTTCTGCTGATTGTCTAGAAACCATTGAAGAAATTGGTGAGGAAAATCGTGAATATTTCCTCGAAGCGGGCGGCGAACGGTATGAATATATTAGTGCCCTCAACGCAGAACCTGCCCATATTGAAATGTTGACCCAACTGCTTGAACAGCATTTAAAAGGTTGGAGTTCTAGTGAAAATACCGAGTTGCGTGCAGAGCTGGCGATCAAGCTGGGTGCTGAAAAATAGTATCGGTTTCTTCATCAGCTAAGCCTTTATGACTAGGACAAAACTAGCGGACCTAACATAATGGCGATACTGAAATAACGAATATTTTACTCGCCAAACACCATTAATGAATACAAAAAAACAGAACGATCACGTTCTGTTTTTTTATGAATTAATTCAAATGAGACAAGATTGAAAAAGTATACTTTTTGTTACCCTGCCATTTTACAGTTAAGTCACTTTCCCATTAAAAAATAAAGTGCTCTGCATCTAAGTCCATCATAGAGTCCGCGCCATTTTCTAAACAACTGACATGGCCATGAGCTCGAGGCAAAATTCGTTGGAAGTAAAAGCGAGCTGTTTTGATTTTTGCTTGATAAAAATCTTTGTCATCATCGCCAGCGGCTAACTTATCTTGAGCAACTTTGGCCATTTTAGCCCAAAAATAGGCCAGAGTGACATAACCCGAATACATTAGGTAATCAACTGAAGCCGCGCCAATTTCATCAGGATTTTTCATCGCCTTAGCGCCAATACTTTGCGTCATCTTTTGCCATTGCCCTGCAAAGGTCATAATTGGCGTAATAAATTCTGCCATGGCTTCATTAGCCATATTATTTTGACAAAATGTAGCAACTTCACCGGCAAAAGGTTTCAATATTTCGCCCTGAGACCCTAAAATTTTACGGGCTAATAAATCGAGTGCTTGAATACCGGTTGTTCCTTCATAGATACAACTGATTTTAGTATCACGCATCAGTTGTTCCATACCCCATTCTTTAATAAAACCATGACCGCCAAGTATTTGAATACCGTGGCTAGTACATTCTAAGCCAATTTCAGTTAAAAATGCTTTAGCAATAGGCGTTAATAATGCCAATTTAGCTTCAGCATCAGCTTTTATAGCTTCATCATTTTCTACATGAGTGATATCAACCAACTGTGATAAATAACCAATTAACGCTCTACCACCTTCAGCAATCGACTTTTGTGTTAACAGCATACGCCGTACATCAGGGTGAACAATAATAGCGTCCGCTGGCCCTTTAGGGTTTTTAACGCCCGATAGTGATCGCATTTGTAAACGATCCTTTGCATAAGCGAGTGCGCCTTGAAAAGAAGCATCTGCAGCAGCAACACCTTCATTAGCAACACCTAAACGAGCAGCATTCATAAAAGTAAACATACAGTGTAGACCCCTATTTTCAGTACCAATTAAATAAGCTTTAGCGCTATCAAAGTTAATCACACAGGTGGCATTCGCATTAATACCCATTTTATGTTCAATCGAGCCACAGCTGAGCGTATTTCTATCAGCAACATTGCCATCATCAGTTACATTAAACTTAGGCACAATAAATAATGAAATACCTTTATTGCCTTCTGGTGCGCCCGGAGTTCTCGCAATAACGATATGAATAATATTGTCCGATAAATCATGCTCACCTGCAGATATAAATATCTTGGTACCCGTAATGGAATAACTACCATCGTCATTAAGTTCAGCTTTAGTTCGTAGCATCCCTAAATCAGTACCACAATGGGGCTCTGTTAAACACATAGTACCTGTCCATACACCTTCAACCAACTTGGGCATAAACATTTGTTTTTGCGTTTCACTGCCATGTGCTTCAATTGTTGCTAAAGCACCGTGGCTTAAACCTGGATACATGGCAAAGCTGTGATTACCCGCCGACATAAACTCACCAATAGCCGCATTAAGTGAATAAGGCAAACCTTGGCCACCAAAATCTATTCCTTGTGAGAGCGTTGGCCAACCACCTTCGACATACTGTTGATAAGCGTCTTTAAAACCGTCAGGTGTTTTCACCTCACCATTAGTCCAAGTACAACCTTGTTGATCACCAATTTGATTTAATGGTGCGATAACCTGTTCTGTAAACTTACTTGCTTCAGCAATAATCGCATCAACCATTTCTAAACTAGCATCTTCATAGCCTAATTTTTGATAATGCGATTCACAATCGAGTAACTCTTGCATCACAAATTTCATATCTCGTAAGGGGGCTTTGTATTCAGGCATCGGATTCTCTCTTTAAATTGGCACAACCAACTGGTAGGTGGTCTGACTTGTTAGTATCTTGTGATTTAAACATGTTCTGAGAGTTTTTAAAAGTATAAATTTCAGTAAAAAATCCAAATAGTATCGATAAATCTAGATTGTTAAGGTGAGATTAATAAAAACCTTTTGTTGAGAGGCAACAATAGGTTTGAATATTTAATGGGATAACATTGAATTATAAGGGGAATGTAATATCGAGTTATTGAGCCGATATCTAGGATATCAGCTCAAAATCGCCTATTTTCACTGACTTTCGAGGTAAGCAAAAACAGTTTCAAAAGCAGGTTCTTGGTATTGTTTTAAGCCCGTATCTCTAAAATCAATATCAATTTGGCTACGCGTCAGCGCTTTTTTAATAAAATTACCAGCAAGAATTTCAACCTTTAATGGAGAAATCAATTGAATTGCGCCTTCGAGTTTAAAGCCGACTGGACCACCAGAAAATTTACCTTTTAGTGCGCGACCTTTGATAACAACCGTATCAACTTGGTAGTCTTCCATTAACTTAGCAAATGTAAATTGAAAATGCCTCACTTCTTCAGCATCGCCAGCATTGACCAATGATATTTTTTGTACGCGAGTTTGTGGCACGTCATACAAATTATTTTCCTTTGTCATAATACAAATAATCGCATCGTTACCTTTTAATTCAACACCACATACTTTCATGAAACAACCTCAAAATGATTAAAAGCCCCTTACTTTCAAGAGTACTTATATTTATCAGCGGATTATAGATTAATTTAATCAAAAGGTCAGTGATTTACTGAATAGAAATGGTATAAGTCAAATTTGGTCGCTATTGTTGCGATGATTTCCTAATACTGTCAGTTTTAGTCCTTCTATAGAAAAAACAGAAAAGACCGGTAGTTAAGCGCATGAATAGATAATATAAAGCCTTTTATTTGGCATTTAAGAGGCTGAAATGTTGAGCTGATTAAATCAGCTCAACAACTCAATTTTTGTTGACCACTCTAGTAAGTCCCATTACAGATTTTTGGCTTTAAACCGAAAGACATAGCGGCTAAGTTTCCTTTATGGTGTAATACTTTACTCTATTAATGAATTGAATTTTTTAAGATAACTTAATGAAAAAAACATGTATCGTTACCGGCGGAAGTTCAGGCATAGGTCTTAGCATAGTGCAGTTATTTTTAAAAAATGACTATCAAGTGTTTAACCTTGATTTACAACACAGTGAATACGGTGACTTTTGTCAATGTGATATCACTGACCTTGAAGAAGTTAATAATATCCTCAGCGAAATTGCTAAAACGCATACTATCGATGTTTTAGTGTCTAATGCCGGTATTCATCATTCGGCTAACATTGAAAACACCAGTGAGCAAGACCTAGACAAGGTCTTTAGTATTAACGTCAAAGGCGCATTTGCTGCGATTAAAGCGGTACTGCCCAATATGAAAGCCAACAAACAAGGCGCGATCATTTTGATCTCGTCTGACCAAGCAATTATTGGTAAGCAAAACTCTTTTGCTTACAACTTAAGTAAGACCGCCCTCGCCTCCATGGCAAAAACTACTGCGCTTGATTATGCTCAATTTAATATTCGAGCTAATGCGGTTTGTCCCGGCACAATTGAAACACCGTTGTACCATCAGGCTATCGATAACTACTGTCAAAAATCAGGTGCTGATAAAAACAAGATTCATCAAGAAGAAGCCAACCTTCAACCTTTAGGCCGATTAGGGCAACCGGAGGAAGTCGCGGAATTAGTCTTGTTTCTTGCCAGTGATAAAGCCAAATTTATTACCGGTAGCTTGCAAGTTATTGATGGCGGCTATACCGCCCAATGACCTATCCACTGATTGATGCCCACCTTCACCTTTTTGATCTGGTTCAGGGTGATTATCATTGGTTAAAAGAAGAAAACACACCTTTTTGGCCTAATAAAAACATTATTTGCCAAAATTTTAATGAACAAGACTTAGCAGTCAATCCACCTTTTGAACTGGGTGGTTTTATTCATATCGAAGCCGGGTTTGATAATATAAAGCCTTGGCGAGAAATTGCGTGGTTGGAGTCTCACTGCCAATTACCCTTTAAGTCAGTTGCCGCGATTAATTTAACGCTTAATAAAAACGATTTTATTGAACAAGTTGATCAGTTATTACATTATCAGAGTGTGGTTGGCTGCCGCCATATTTTAGATGATCAAGCCAAAGAAATACTGCAAAGCGAAGATATTCAGTACAATTTAAATTACTTGGCGACTAAGCGACTTAGTTTTGATTTACAAATGGCTATAGCGGATAAAACCTCACTTAATTTACTGGTGGGTCTATTAACTGACATCCCGACATTAACTGTTATTATTGACCATGCCGGCTGGCCTCCTGCTTTCCCCGAAAGCAAAAACAGCGGTGATAATAAATCCAAAGAGGCTACTTGGCGTAATTGGCAAGCCGCTATCAACACACTCAGTCAATTTGAACAATGTGCAATTAAATGTTCAGGTTGGGAGATAATAGACAAAAACTATACGATTGAATTTTTAGAAAAAGTCATCGGTAACTGTATTGACACTTTTGGTGATAAAAGAGTCATGCTTGCTAGTAATTTCCCGTTAACGTTATTTAATCAAAGTTATAATAGTCTCTGGCAAACGTATTCAAGTCTTAACGTTACATCCGATCAACTAATAGCGCTGACGAGTGCTAACGCCGCATATTGGTATCGATTAACTTTTTAGCCCTACCTAACTACTCCTAATAATTATTTTTTATTCAAACGATCAAATTAAAAATATTAAGCACCAAATATAGTTAAGGTTCAATTTTAGGGGGACTAAATAACGGTCTATAAATACATCAAGCGGATGGTAGTCAATTTTGCTTCCACGTTAATCGATTCGTACAATATTATTTCCGCTGCTGGTACGCAAAAGGATTTACCAAGAAATGATAAAACCGTCACTAGTTAAATTCCCACCAGCGCGTATTAATGGCATTGCCGTCAAGTAAATACTGCTCCCCTATAATTGGGGCCGCCAATTTAATTTCTTGTTCTAGTGCCAATACTGACAACTTGGCTAAAGGATCATACCAGGGATGAAAGGCTAAATCGAAAGTACTGTTGTGCACCGGTAATAACACATCGGCATTAAGATCTTTATGTGCCTGAATAGTTTGCTCTGGCATCATATGGACTGACGGCCAATTTTTGTCATAGGCTCCACTTTCTAAAATGGCTAAATTAAATGGTCCTAGTGCTGCACCTATTTTTTTAAAACCATCAAAATAGCCACCATCGCCGCTGTAAAAAATATTATGAGTCGCTGTAGTGATAACCCAAGACGCCCACAAAGTTTTGTTGCGATCGGATAAGCCTCTACCAGAAAAATGTTGCGCAGGAGTTGCGGTAAACTTTATGTTATTAAAGTCAACACTCTGCCACCAATCTAACTCATTCACTTTATCTTTTTCGACGCCCCATTTGGCCAAATACTCACCCACGCCTAACGGCACAAAAAACTGCTTTGTATTGTTACGTAGCTTGGTGATGGTGTCTTTGTCTAAGTGGTCATAGTGGTCATGGGAAATAATTACCGCATCTATCTCAGCAAATTCGTTAATATTGAGTGGCACGGGATGAAAACGTTTCGGCCCGATAAAACTAAAGGGTGATGCACGCTGAGAAAACATCGGGTCAATAAGAATTACCTTGCCCGCTATCTTTAGTAGCAGACTAGAATGGCCTAAGCGATAAATAGCCGGAGTATCATCAGCAAGGTTGATTATCTCTTGATAGCTAATAGATTTTAGCGGGATTGGTTGAGCTGGCTCAGCATCAATTTTAGCCTCCAATAAATAGCGTTGAATAAAGCCAAAAAAGGTGGTGGTATTTGGCGCTGGTGCTGGAGAGTTGTTAAAGACGCCACCAGCATATTGTGATGACTTATTAAATGCTGGAATGTCGGTCTGCAAAGCACAGCCAACTATTACCGTCGTACTCACCAAAACAATAATTATTATTACTGCATATTTAATAAATTTCATCCGCTAACTATTACTCAAGTTATTTAACAGTAATATGTGGCGAGCGCTTAACCACGGCATCATTTAATTCAATACCCAGTCCTGGGACTTCCGTGACTTGGAAAAAACCATCAACAGGTTGTGGGTCTTGCAAACACAGTTCGCGGTTCCAATCTTTGGTTGCATAGGTATGATGCTCATGAATTAAAAAATTAGGAATAGCCGTTTCTAAATGTAATGAGGCGGCAGTTGCGACCGGGCCACCACAAACGTGCGCTTGGATGCGAATATCGTAAACATCGGCATAATCACAAACTTTTTTAGATTCAGTAAAACCGCCACACAAACCAACATCAGGCTGTAAAACATCAATACTTTGATCCTCAAAGTAAGGACGAACATCCCAACGATGATACAAGCGTTCACCACCAGCGATGGGGACATTGACGTTATCAGCAACTTTTTTATGCACCGCCGCATTAAGATAATTAACCGGTTCTTCATACATCATACAACCGACTTCTTCGACAATACGGCCCATTTGAATCGCTGATGCTGCGCCCATTAATGAATGAGACTCAAAAATAATATCAACGTCATCCCCTACTGCGTCACGTATAGCCCGTAATCTATTGCCAAATAAACGCATTTGAGGTTTGGTGAATAACTTAGTGCGATCAAAAGAAGAACTGCCATCTTGGTTATAAACAATAGGATCAACTTTTACCGCATCAAAGCCTTCTGCCACAGCCTTTAACGCCGCTTGTGCATATGCTTCAGGTTCAATAAGTTTGGTAATTGTCGTATCCCAGTCAAATTGTAACTGGCTGGCATAAGTCCGTAATTTATCATTGACCTTACCACCAAGTAATTGATAAACAGGGACGCCTAAAGCCTTGCCTTTAATGTCCCAAAGAGCCGTATCAATAGCGCTCATTGCTGAATAAAGTACAGGACCGCCGCCTAAGCCCCAAAAGCTTTCTCTGAGCATTCTTGACCATAACAATTCGGTATTAAACGGATTAAAACCAATTAATACCGCTTCAGTAATCTCTTTTATCATTGCCGCGGCAGCACTGTGTCCCCAATCGTAAGCAAGACCTGCTTCACCAACGCCACTGATACCTTCATCGGTATGAACTCTAACAAAAATTGGATTCCAGCCTGGACGTTTAGGGCATTCAATATCAAAAATTTCTACATGGGTAATTTTCATTTATTTTCCTAAAATGTGACACGTTATAGTCAATTGTTTTTTTAATGTTAATAATACCAAGGCCAATCAAGCTAATTGGCAAAGTCAGGATATGCTCGGTAAACCCTACGCATCATTGCTGGCCAAGCTTTTTGGCCCCCCGTCAAGCCAGAATGGACAATATTAGCTTGCGCTTTTATGCCATCAACTATGCTTTGATCAACATAAATCGGTTTCATACCGGTCGACATTACTTGCAGTTGCACCTGACAAGCACGCACTAAATCATACATATGCATAAACGCGTCACCTATCGTTCTTCCCATCGTCATCGCACCATGATTTCTTAGCAACATAAAATTGGCATTACCCAAATTATTTTGTAACCTGAGTTTTTCTTCATGATTAACCGCTAAGCCTTCATAATCATGATAACTCATTGAGGCAAGGGCGAACATTGAATACTGACTCAGTGGTAATAGCCCTTCTTCAAGACTGGCAATAGCGATTATTTCGTTAGTGTGAACATGGAGAGCACATTGCTCGTCATGACGGGCTTCATGCACAGCACTGTGAATAGTAAAGCCGGCAGGATTGATGGTAAATGGGCAATCTGGGTCAACCACAGTGCCATCAATATCAATTTTAACTAAATTCGAAGCGGTAATTTCATCAAAACTTAAACCGAACGCATTAATCAATAAATGGTCAGAGTTAGGAATACGGGCAGATATGTGGGTATGAATTAAGTCATCCCAACCATGCATGACAAATAAACGATAACAAGCAGCGAGCTCAACCCGAGTTTGCCACTCGTCTGCTGACACTTTACCTTTGAGGTTTATTGAGGGTAATGCAAACATATTAATCCTTTTGTATTATTTTACTTATGAACCACTATTAATTAGTGGTTTAAATTTTACCTGAGGTTACCCATCCAATAAAGAAAGAGTTACCATAAGTTATACCTTAATCATTATTTAACCTTTTAAACTCACTTTATTATGTGTATTTTGTTTTTTGCCTTAGAACAGCATCCCCAATATCCAGTTATCATTTGTGCTAATCGTGATGAATTTCATCAGCGCCCAACCAAAGCGATGCATCACTGGTTAACGCCAGAAATTTTAGCGGGTAAAGATTTAACTGCGGGTGGCTCTTGGCTAGGTTTAACCGCAAGTGGCCGGTTTTCTGCGTTAACAAATTTTAGGAAAGTTACACAATTTGACCCTAATAAAAAATCTCGCGGCCATTTGGTAATACAAGCGTTAACTCAAACTGATGAAAACATGAGCACCTTATTGCATGAGAGTGCTGATGACTACAATGGTTATAATCTTGTCTATGGTCAACTCAATAAACTTTACTCTTTTGATAGCGTCAATAAAAAAGCCAGTCAATTACCTAAGGGGGTTCACAGTCTTTGTAATGGACCATTAGATGATATTTGGCCTAAAATGGCATTGGGACAGCAGAGGTTATCATCACTGATAGATAGTTCATCTAAAAATAGTAACAGTCAAAATAACACCCTAGATATCGAACAATTATTTGATTTAATGAAAAATACTGAACAAGCACAAAGCGCGCAGCTACCTGATACCGGAGTTTCAAGACAGTGGGAAAAATTTTTAAGCGCTATCTTTATTGTCTCTCCCAAGTATGGCACCCGGACAACGACTATTATCACTCAAGATATCAATGGGAAAACATTCATCGCTGACCGCAGTTATAACGCTTTAGGCCATGTCACACTAGACCAAACATTTACCATTGAGCAGAAAGGAAATTAATGAAAGCTACCACCAAAAGCCTGTATGAAATAACGGCAATGGCAGATGACGCCTTTATAGCAAAACACCCCAACCATCACACTTCTTTAGGCTTAATGGATAAGGTATTACGCGCTAAGGGTATCCCTGCTGATGCGGTGACCGTCGATAATATTGATAGTAAAATACGCGTTGTTTTACTTATTTTAGACCATCAACCTGACCTGGTAGGTATAGGTATTGGTAGCACATTAGTTGATGATATTAGGCTGTTATCTGAACTTAATTTAAATGACTTAACAGTTAATGATGTATTAGCTCTATTAGAAGAGCACTTCGTTAGCAACTAATCGTTAAGTCGAAGGCCTAAAACAACGCTCTGATAATGGCGCCAATAATCAATATAAAAACTAAAATAGGTAGTATTTTGGCATATTTGGTTTGATCATCTTCTGTCATTTTTTTACCAAACTTTTCGCCAATAACCACCATTAGTACAATGCCAACAAAAACAGCTACTAAAATATATAACAATGTCATCAGTCATCCTTATTCTATGATTTCATTTACAATAAAAATCGTTACAACAATTGATAAAAATCAATTAACATAGCTTAACATAAGCTAATTTTGAAAGACAAATACCGATGCCACTATCTGATGATTTTTATATAAAACGTAAATTTATCATACGTCTTGGTAAAGCCTTGCATAAATTAGGTACCACAGCATACCGTTTAGAAGATAACTTACTCAGTATTGCTCATTTTTTACAGCTTCGTGCTTCTTTTATTATTGCCCCGACATCATTGACGTTTATCCTCAGTGATGATGAAGACGACCAACAATATAATCATTTAGTTAGAGTAACGCCGGGTGAAATCGATTTAGGCTCTTTAGCAAGGATTGACGAGCTTGTCGACGAACTCATTTCAGGCGAACGCACTTTAGAAGAAGCGATCGACCGGTTAGATGAGATTAATAATAAACCTCCGCCTTATGGCTTTTGGTTAACATTTTTTGCTTTTGGCGCCTCGAGTGGTGCTTTTTCAATGTTAATGCGCACAAGTTGGAATGATGTACTCTGGTCAACTTTACTAGGTTTGGTGGTTTATGGTTTAGTCGTGTGGGCAACAAAATCACGCAGAATATCAGAAATTTTAGAACCTTTTGCCGCTTTATCTTCAGCGCTATTAGTCTCAGTGATTTCGTTATTTGACCCTACCATTAATATGTCGATGGTTATTTTATCCAGTATTATTGCCTTTATTCCCGGATTATCTTTAACCGTTGGTCTATCAGAACTAGCTGCTCGACATTTAATGTCAGGGACGGCAAGAATAATGGATGGCGTAATGGTGTTATTTAAACTCTATTTTGGTGCGGTACTTGGTATGGCATTAGGGGATTTATTATGGGGTACCGTTAAATTTTCACCACCAGAAACCACACCAATATGGACCGCATGGGCTGCTGTTACCATTTTATCTATTAGCTTAGTGATATTGTTTAAAGCTAGATTAAAAGATGCACCTTGGGGCATTATTGCCGGTTATATTTCTTATTCAGTCAGTATATGGGCGGGGGGTTACTTAGGTATTGCCCTGGGTGCTTTTGTTGGTGCTTTTGCTCTTGGTCTCTACAGTAATTTATTTTCTCGGCTGATGAACTTACCCTCTAGTATTGTCCGTTTGCTTGGCTTAGTAGTACTAGTCCCTGGTAGTAAAGTTTATATTGGACTTAATAGCTTTGTATCAGGTCAAGATATGTTGACTACCTCTGTTGTTGGCTCACAAACATTTCTTATTTTTATGTCATTAGTTGCTGGAATTATCTTCTCAAATGTGGCGATACCCCATAGAAAAACACTTTAACCTTTCTAAGAGTCAGCCTTAAAAATTAATACTGCATTATGTAAAGTGTTTTTATCTTTATTAAAATTAGTGTGTTAAAAGCTTTTTTCTAAGCTATTTGCTAAGCCAAATATTATTGATTTCTAAATGTCGCTGTAACTAAATTGATACAAGTCAAATAGCTTAACGTGTAATGAGATTTTTTCTCTCTAGCATTTTTCTTTATAAAACTTTAATATCAACCAACAATAATTATAATAAACCGGATAATTGTCTAACAATGAAAGCATTAATCACAAGCGCAGTATGCTCATCTTTATTATTTGTTGCCGGTTGTAACGATAATAACGAAACCGCTATAATTCAGCCAGTAGTTACCAGTAGTCCAAAGGTAGCTTTAGTCTCAGGTATTGAAAAAAACAATATGGACACTAATATTCGTGCCCAAGATAATTTTTATCGCCATATAAATGGTGGATGGATGAACAACAATGACATTCCTAATGACAAGACCGCTATAGGATCATTTTACGATTTACGTGATAAAGCTGATGATGATGTCAAAGCTATTATTGAAGAACTTGCCGCAACACAACACCTTGAAAAAGGTACAGATGAGCAAAAAGTTGCTGACCTTTTTCGATCATATATGGACACTGGAAAAAGAAATACGGCTGGCATAACGCCTATCCAAAATATTTTTGATAGCATTAATACTATTAAAAACAAAAAAGAATTAGCGCGTTTTTTTGGCAGCCACTCAAGTCTTGGTATCAGCAGCCCTCTGGCACTTTATATTAGTATCGATGCTAAAAACTCTTCTCGCTATGCCACTCATATTTGGCAAAGTGGATTAAGCTTGCCAGACCGTGACTACTACCTCAATGAGGCTGAACGATTTGTAAAAATCCGTGAAGACTATGTTGCTCATATTGAAAAAATATTCAATATCGCTGGTTTAAAAGAGACTAAAATTGCGGCTAAAAACATTATGGCACTTGAGACCAGCCTTGCCGGCTATCATTGGACACGCGTTCAAACTCGAGACAGTGAAAAACGTTATAATAAATTTCAAACCACTAATTTAGCGAGCATTACAGATAAATTTGATTGGCAAGCCTTCTTAAAAGCTGAAGGTGTAGAGGAACAAAAAGATATTATCATTAATCAACCTGACTTTATTGAAGGTTTTGGTGAAATATTTGACAAGACTTCTTTAGATGTGTGGAAACAATATTTAACCTTTCAAACCCTCACCAGTTTTTCTAGTTACTTAACCACAGATTTAGATGATGAAAATTTTAATTTCTTCTCCAAACAACTTAGTGGGCTTAAAGAGCAACGACCACAATGGAAAAGGGGTGTTGGTGTTGTTAATGCTAATTTAGGTGAAGTTATTGGTAAATTGTATGTTGCCCGTCATTTTATCCCTGAAGCTAAATCTCGCATGAGTAACCTTGTTGAAAACTTGCGTAACGCTTATGGCGCAAGTATAGATGATCTTGAATGGATGTCTGCAAAGACTAAAAAAGCGGCTCATGTAAAACTTGCGGCTTTCACCCCTAAAATTGGTTATCCAGACAGATGGGAAGATTACTCAGCATTATCGATAGAGTCTGATGATTTAATCGGTAACTTAATGAATGCTCGTCAAGTCGCTAGCCAAAAAGAAATCGCTAAATTAGGAGGGGCTATTCGTAAATGGGAATGGGGAATGACACCTCAAACCGTTAATGCTTATTACAACCCAACGGTAAACGAAATTGTTTTCCCTGCGGCTATTCTACAAGCACCCTTTTTTAATATGAAAGCTGATGATGCAGTTAACTATGGGGGAATAGGTGCGGTAATAGGTCATGAAATGGGTCACGGATTTGACGACCAAGGCAGTAAATATGACGCTAAAGGTAATCTACGTAACTGGTGGACAGAGCAAGATCTTGCTCAGTTTAAAGAACGAACTGACGCCCTTGTTGCACAATATGCCAACTACCAAGTATTTGATGACTTATTTGTTAATGGTGAATTAACCTTAGGTGAGAACATTGGTGATTTATCAGGGGTCACTATTGCTTACAAAGCTTATAAAGCTTCACTCAATGGTGAAACAGCGACAATTATTGATGGTCTAACCGGTGACCAACGCTTTTTTATCGGTTATGCACAAATTTGGCGTTCTAAAATCGTTGAAAAATCAATGCGTAACCGTGTAGCTACCGACTCTCATTCTCCTGGCGAGTTCCGCGCTTTAGGTTCATTGTCTAATATGAATGAATTCTACGAAGCATTTGACGTAAACGAAGGTGATGCTATGTATATTGCCCCTGAGAAGCGTGTAAAAATTTGGTGATAAACAGTTAAGATTGTAAATTATTTAGAGGGAGCTTCCGCTCCCTTTTTTAAATGAATTGATGTCAGTCTCATTAAATTTATTACTGGCCTTGACTGATACGCCCAAACTATTTAGCCATCTAAACGCCTAAAGACTTGTAAGTTTAGCCAACTGCACGTACACTTGCGCTGTTCTTAATTTAAGGTGTTTTATCTCAGACTCTTTTATAGATAAAACAAGCAAGATAATGTGGTTAAAGTCCACAACTGTACCCGCAACTGTAAGTAATTTTGTTGATAAAAAAATCAAATAGTTACAAGTCAGATACTTGCCTTAACGATATATAATTTAACACCGTGCGGGATCACACAAAAGTAATCACATCAAAGTTATATTTAGTAAAATGATGTGATTTTCTTCCTGTCTGACCACCCGCCTCATGATTGAGGTTAAACAATGTCATCATCAATTGCCCAACAACCCTTAATTCAAGTGGTTGACTTATCGTGGCAAGTGAAAGATAAAATGATTTTACAGCAACTCTCTTTTACCGTAAATAAAGGACAAATATTAGGTGTTATTGGTCCCAATGGTGCGGGAAAAACAAGTTTATTACGCTGTTTATTAAACCAACAAAATGATTTTTCTGGTGATGTCTATTTTAAAAACAAAAAACTTTGCCATTACAATGCACAGCAGATAGCTAAATCATTTGCTGTGGTGACTCAAAAAGCCACACCCATATTTGCATTATCAGTATTTGATGTTGTCCGCATGGGCCTTTTACCCCATAAAGGCTTGTTTAGCTTAGATAATGATTATGATCGTCATCAAATTGAATTGGCTTTAGAAAAAGTAGGCTTAATGTCATCAATCAATTCAACCTACCATTTACTGTCCGGTGGTGAACAACAAAGGGTATTGATTGCTCGGGCTTTAGTTCAAAAAGCTGAAATATTAATCCTTGATGAGCCAACAAATCATTTAGATGTCTATTATCAGCATCAAATTCTTCAACTGGTCAACTCACTTGGTATTACAGTCATAATGACAGTCCATGACCTTAATTTAGCCGCACAATACTGCGACAGACTATTATTACTTAATCAAGGAAAACTCATCAGTAATGATGTACCCAAAAAAGTGCTCACATCACAAGTATTAACAGGCGTTTTTGGCCTCTACTGTCATCAAGACTTAGACCCGATAGCACAAAGTCCTAGAGTGTCTTTTTACCTGAAAGATCCCCTAATAACAAAAAAAGATATGAGTTTGGTTAAATGAAAAAATATAATTTAACCTTTTTTATTTTGGCCATTCTACTCATCTTAAGTGGCGCATTAGCACTAACCTTTGGGCCTGCAAAAATTTCAATAACCGATATAACCCAATGTGTTATTGGTAAGTGCGTTAGCCCTATTCATCAGATGATTATCTGGGAAGTTCGTATTCCTCGTATTTTAGTAGGGATAGTCGCAGGTATGGGTTTGGCCATAGCTGGGGCAATATTACAAAATACCACCAGAAATCCACTGGCTGATCCTTATATCTTTGGCATAGTATCGGGTGCAGCACTGGGGGCAACAATTGCCACAATAACCCTTTCTAATCAACTCACCGTCGCACTCCCTTTAGCTGCATTTATCGGCGCACTGTTCTCGGTATTGATTGTGGTGTTTATCTCTACTGCATTAAAAAACCATGAACAATTATTACTAACAGGTATTGCTGTTTCTTTCATGCTAACGGCTATTAGTCAATTTTTACTCTATTTGGGCGAACCGTTTGCCACTAATAGAGTGCTCTTCTGGTTAATGGGCAGTTTAGCTCGTGTGGAGATGAGCAACTTTTATGTCATTGGTAGTATTTTACTCATCAGCTTTTTGGTTATTATTGCTTACCACCGGCAAATTGATGCCTTATTATTAGGTGATGAAAGTGCCAGCAGTCTGGGTGTTAATGTTAATAAACTGAGGTTATTAATGTTAGCTATATGTGCGGCGATAACCGCTACTGTTGTTGCTTACTGTGGTGGTATTGGTTTTGTGGGTTTAATGATCCCCCACATTGTTAGGCAATTTATCGGGGTAACCACCCTGCCATTGATCATAGGTTCAGCACTTGTAGGCGGCAGCTTTTTAGTTTGGGTTGACGTTGGTGCCAGATCAGCATTAGAAAGTGCCGAATTACCATTAGGCATAATTACCTCCGCCATCGGTAGTATTTTCTTTATCGGGATAATGCTAAAAGTCAAAAACAAAATAACAACATAACAAACAGCTCAATTTAATGGGTTATACGGAGAATTTAATGACAGATCAAAAACAAAAAAATCACAAAGAACGTATGCAAAAAACAAAAGAGCGTGTTGATGCGGAAATAGAATCGGCTCAAGATGAGCGTGGCCTGCTAATAGTCATAACCGGTAATGGCAAAGGTAAGTCGACCTCTGGTTTTGGTACTATCGCTCGTGCAGTTGGTCATGGTTTAAAAGCAGCAGTTGTGCAATACATTAAAGGTTCTTGGGCTTGTGGTGAACGTGAATTACTGGCCAATGCCGGTGTAGAGTTTCACGTGATGAATACTGGATTTACTTGGAATACTCAAGATAAAGAGAAAGATATTGCTGCAGCACAAAAAGTGTGGCAAGAAACTAAGCGCTTACTAACCGATGAAAGCGTAGCGGTATTATTACTCGATGAAATCACTTATATGGTCAGTTATAAATATATCGATTTAGATGAAGTGATCAGTGCACTCAAAAATCGTCCTGCAATGCAGCATGTTATTATTACTGGACGCTCATGTCATCGCTCACTCATCGAATTGGCCGATACGGTAAGTGAAGTGCAGTCAGTCAAGCATGCTTTTGACTCAGGGGTCAAAGCACAAAAAGGCATCGACTGGTAATGCGTAAATTCGTTAACGCTTTGTCAGTAATTTTATTACTTGTTCATCTATCTGTTCAAGCAGATGAACAAGCTAATGAGCAAGCTAATGAGCCGACAAGTTTAGCTGGCGACCAGCACGTCAAACCAAGAATTATTGCACTTGCACCACATATTGTTGAAATACTGTATGACATTGGTGCAGGAGATCAGATAATAGGTACCACTGACTTTGCTGATTACCCAGAACAAGCTAAATTAATTCCCCGTATTGGTAATCACGCAAAGCTACAGATCGAACGTGTTATTGAGCTCCAACCCGATCTTATTATCGCCTGGCGAAGTGGTAACCCAAGTGACGATCTTAATCGTTTATCTCAACTTGGTTTTACCATTGTTTATTCTGAGCCTAAAACCTTTGATGATATTGCCAACGAAATACTTCAGTTTGGCCAACTCAGTGGTCATTATCAGCAAGCTAAAGAACTCTCAAAGACAATGTTGTCAACATTAGCTCAACTTAAGAAATCATATCAAAATAAAGTAAAAATCACCGTATTTTACGAATTATGGTCAAGACCACTAACGACCATTGCCAAAGGGAGCTGGCCTCAACAGCACTTAAATATTTGCCAAGCAAACAATCCTTTTGAACAGGTCGCTACGCCTTACCCTCAAATAAATATTGAGCAAGTTTTACAAACACCTGTCGACCTTATTATTCAACCCATGTCGATTAACCACATGGCAAAAGAAGGCTTTAATTGGCAAGATTGGCCTATTATTCCAGCAGTAACAAAGGGACAGATTATTCAACCCAATTCAGATGCCCTTCACCGGATGACGCCGCGAAGTCTTCAAGAATTAACTAAGCTTTGTTTGGCTATTGATCACGCTAGACAATTACTTTAACAGTAACTCGTTGGTAATTAAGACTTAAAAGGTTTTAATAATAATTACCAATTCATTAGTGCTCTATCACTCATTATCAATAGAGCAAATAAATTATTTTAGGTGTTTGTTGTTCAAGGATGACTCAACAAGTAAAACGGGAAACAGGTGCGTAGTTATTATTTAATAATGGCAAATCCTGTACTGCCCCCGCAACGGTAACAATCGAAAGGTTTAAGTCCGGAGACCGGCCTGAAATTAATATAATCACAGTAAATACGGTGGGTGTTTACTTGAGGATACCATGAAAAAATCGTTAATCGCGTTAAGTCTTACTAGCGCATTTGCCAGTTCGTTAAGTTATGCAAATTCATCGACTGAAGCCAGAACCCTTGAAAAAAAAATGGCTGAAGTCGATGAAGTTATAATCGTTACAGCAACACGTTCACCAAAGAACAGTACAGATATTTTAAGTAGTTTTGCTGTGATTAGTCGCGAAGATATTGAGCAATTACCCGTTTCATCTTTAGCTGAATTATTAAACACTATTACTGGCTTCCAAATGAGTCAAAATGGTGGGGCAGGACAAACCACTTCAGTATTTACTCGAGGTACAAATGCTGGCCACACCTTAGTACTTATTGATGGTCAACGCGTTAGTTCAGCTACGCTAGGTCAAGTCGAGTTTGCCAATTTGTCACTTGCTCAAATAGAGCGAGTGGAAGTTATTAAAGGCCCGAAAGCGTCTATATGGGGTTCAGATGCGATAGGTGGTGTTATTCAAATATTTACCCGTCAATTAGACGCGGGTGAAATATCTGTTGATCTTGCTTATGGCAATCAAAATCAAAAGCAAGCGAGCTTAAGCACAGCATTTGCTCATGGTCATGGTGGAACTACTATTACCCTAGCGGCTAAAGCTTCTGATGGCTATGATGTTTTTGAACCAGCAGAGCCTGATAGTGACGGTTACAATCAAGAGAACATTTCACTCATTGGCTATCAAAACATAAATAAGCAGTGGAAAGTTAGTTGGTTGGCAAGATACGACCAAGGAAATAGCGAGTATGACAGTAGTTTTGGTGCTGATGATGAAAGTGCCTTTGAGTCAAAGCAATGGCAACTTACCGCTCAACAAAAGACCAAAAGCTGGTACCAAGAGTTTCGCTTAGGCTCACAAAAAAATGAGTCAATCACTTTTGGTAAAAGCATTTTGGAAAAAGAGGGGAGCTTTTTTGAAACCAATAGACTGCAAGCAAGTTGGCTAGGTAGTTATCAAATATCATCAGTACTTTCCTCAAATACCGGTATTGACTTAACAAAGGAAAAAGTTAATACCTTAAACGCTTACAATCAAAATGAACGTAACCTTTACGCGGTATTTACCCACTTAAACTTTGACAATGATTCACAATTTATTGAAGGCTCAATTCGGTATGATAACATCGAAGATGTTGATAACAAGGTTACCTATAACGTCAGTTTAGGTCAGCGATTCTCTGCTAATACTCTGGTAAGTTTCAATGTGGGTAGCGGCTTTAAAGCGCCAAGCTTTAATGATTTATATTATCCTACCGATGCCTATTCTTATGGTAATGCTGAGTTGACACCTGAAACATCAACCAGTGTCGAAGTGTTATTTAAAACCTCTTTTGCAGATATTGAAACCGAGTTGAGTATTTATCAAACGGAGATAGATAACTTAATTGAATGGGATGTAGATGAAAACTATAAATACACGCCAACCAATATTGCCGAAGCCGAGATAAGAGGCCTAGAGTTAAGCTTCTCTGGTGAATTTTTTAATGTCAACCATGAGCTACAGCTTGGTTATTTAGATGCGGTTAATATCACGACTCATCAGCCACTTATTCGTCGTTCTAAAAACTCTGCTCGCTATCAATTATCTCGTCAGTGGCAAAGTTTAAGTGTGCTTGCAAGCGTCAATTATCAAGGTGAACGCGAAGATACTCAATGGCCTGGAACCATTACGCTAGAGAGTTACACCTTAGTCGATGTGAGTGCTTCTTATCACATTAATTCAGCATGGACGGCAGGAATTAAAATCAATAATTTACTTGATAAAGACTACACCAGCGCAACTAACTATATTGGTCAACCCGCACAATATTTGTTAACCGTAAGCTATCGACAGTAACTAAATAATTACTAACGAATAACTATCTAATATCCAGTTATGCCATTCTAGCATAGCTGGATTATCTAAATAACAGTGTCAATATTGATATTGTTTCCAATGACAAGTTAGCAATACCTTTCTATACAATAATTAAACACGAAAAAAATCATGATGTCTTTTTATTGAACAGCCACTTAAATAATAAACACAATACCTAAAATAATCAGTGTTGCAAAAAATATCGTCTCAGAGGTTAATAAAAATATAGGTCGCCAACCCACTGAAGCAATTTCTTTTAATGAGGTTCTTAAACCAATGGCAACAATAGCGACAACCAATAACCCGTTAGATAACGATTCTATTATTTGTACTAATATTTGAGGTATCCAACCTAAGTTATTAAACAAGGCTAAGACAAAGAACACCATTAAAAAACTAGGCACGTATGTTGTTAGTTTAGTTTTTATTCCTTGATTCTCTTTTTTATTAGTCTGACCTTTAAAACTAAAAAATATAATCACCACAATAGGTAATAATAGCGCTACTCTTAATAGCTTGATATAAGTAGCAATGTCGCCAGCCTCAGGTGAGATTGAATAACCGGCACCAACAACTTGTGCAACATCATGAATAGACCCACCAATAAATACGCCCGCTAACTTATCAGGTAAGCCAAGCATTGCTGTAATCAAAGGATAAGTAATCATAGCTAAAGTACTGAGCGTAGTTATACCTATTACGGTTAAAGCAAAATACTTTTCTTGATAATCCTTTTTAGGTAGTACAGTACTAATCGCTGCTGCGGCAGAAACGCCACAAACAGCAACAGCACCACCAGTAAGAAGACCAAAAGATCGTGATAACCCTAATGCTTTAGCCATTAATACGCCAAAAAAAATGGTGAGCGCCATTGCAATGATAATAATGAGGGGCGCAGTAAATCCTAAAGACACAATATCTGAGACTGAAATACGCACGCCCAGGAGACCTACTGCAATACGAAGTAAAGATTTTGAACAGAAATCAATACCCTGTTGTTGGCGCGGTGACTCATATAAAAAATGCATTGATAAGCCTAATAACAAGGCAAATAACATTACAGGAGCATCGTAACGGCTTGCTAATAGACTTGCCGACATTGCGATAATAATGCAAATAGTAAAGCCGGTATAATTAACTTTAAATTGGGCAATCATATTCACCTTCGAATGTTAATGAGTATGACCACTAAACTTGGAGTTGTCATAGAAAGTATTGTTTTATAATAAAAAACAATTTAAATTAAAACAGAATTAACTGTAGCTCAATCCATATAACTAGTTAGTTAGTAACAAATAGTTCAGATCATACCTATATGTTGGTAAATGATTAAATTAGTCAGTTTACCCCTTCATTTTTAAATAGACAATCTCAATACCTAAACTAAACAGACATTATACTGAACTAAGAAAAAGACTAGTCTCACTGTTAAGCACACCATCAATGGTTCTAACATCACGAAGTATTCTATCGAATTCTACTAGATTTGATGTTCTAATTTCTACCACTAAATCCCAAGCACCATTAGTCGTATGAACCTTTTCAAGTTGAGCTATGCCGCGTAATTTGTTAATCACTTGAGTCGTTGACTTGCCAATAACTTCTATCATCATAATAGCTCTAATAACATCTGTTTCCAGCTCATCATGAGATCTAACGGTAAAGCCAAGAATAGCGCCTGAGTCTATTAGTCGATCCAACCTATTTTGAACCGTACCACGTGATACATGAAGCAGTTTAGCCAGTTTTGAAATAGAAGCTCTGCCATCAATACGTAATATCGCAACGAGCTCTTTATCCACTGAGTCGTTTAAGTAAATACGCTTCTCCACATTATTCTCACTTGTTATAGATTAATTAATTTATCATATTGACATTAAATGGTGACAATTTGACAATTATTAATACTATATTTGTAATTTATTGTCATTTTTATTAACAATCAAACAAGATAACATATGTTTGGTTAATCAACACTGCCAGTATCGGCAATAGAAATTAATAAGGGGTTGAGATGAAGCTCTAAATTTATTTGACTGAGTGTTGCAGTAAAAGCCATGTAATTAACCAATAGATAAGAATTAGTTAATTCTTGACCCTCGACTTATAAAGAATAGAGAAAAATATGCTGTTACTTCCACAGGCGCCCTCGGCGGTTGTCATGATTCTCCCACATCACTTTTGCCCAAATGAAGAAACACTTCAGGATAATAGTTTTCAATCAACGCTGGCTTTTGACAAAGTTAAAATAAAAAAGCAAGCTTTTGAGCAAGTCAGTACTGCAATAAAAACACTAGAAACCGAAGGTGTTATTGTTCATAAATTTGAAGATGAAGGTGAAGAAACACCCGACTCAGTATTTCCTAATAACTGGTTTTCAACTCATGCCGGTGGACATGTAGCAATATATCCGATGTATGCCAAAAATCGTAGAAAAGAGCGACGAATTGATATCATTGAATTATTAAAAAAACAATACCGTGTTCAAGATGTCATCGATTACACTGGGTTAGAGTATGATGACATATATCTCGAAGGTACTGGGGCTATGGTATTAGATCATAGTGAGAGAGTGGCATATGCGATTAAGTCCAACAGAGCAAATTCACATGCACTAGAGCGGTTTTGCTCTCACTTTAATTTTGAACCTATGGTATTTAATGCTAAAGATAAAACTGGTATTGCTGTATACCATACCAATGTTTTAATGTGCATAGGTAGTGACTTTGTCATGGCCGGATTTGATATGATGTCTGATGATAAACGCCGCACTGAAATTATTCAGCGTTTTGAAAGTGCTGGCAAGCGTGTTATCTGTTTAACTGAAAAGCAAATTAATGCGTTTTGTGGTAATGCACTTGAGTTACAAGGTTCTTCAGGACGTATCCTTGCGCTTTCTACGACCGCTCATGCTGCACTAACTTTAGAACAAATAGCAAGGCTTGAACAGAGTGTGAAGCTAGTGCCCCTTAACGTTTCAACAATCGAACTTGCTGGGGGATCTATCCGCTGCATGCTGGCAGGTATTCATTTGTCTAAACGATAGTTGACTATTTAAAAATCAATAATATAAGATAGATTTTCATCAAAAAAACTATCTGGTGAATTTCCCCCTTTAAAAGGAATATAAATGATTAACGAAATTGTAAACGCCATTAATAATGTCCTCTGGGGCCAAGGTCAGATATTAATTTATCTACTCGTTTTTGCTGGTTGTTGGTTTACCTATCGACTGCGTTTCATTCAGTTGTTTCATTTCAAATATATGTTTACCGTAATGAAGGGAAGCACAAAATCGAACAAGTCTGGGATTAGTTCTTTTCAAGCCCTTTGTACCGGGCTTTCGGCCCGTGTTGGTACCGGTAACTTAGCCGGTGTTGCTATGGCTATTTCATTGGGCGGTAGTGGTGCCGTTTTCTGGATGTGGGTCATCGCGCTTTTAGGTATGGCGACAGGTTTTGCTGAGAGCGTATTAGGGCAATTATATAAAGTAAGAGATAGTAAAAAAGAATTCAGGGGCGGGCCTGCCTATTATATTAAAGCTGGACTCAACAAACCTTGGCTGGCTATTGCCTTTTCACTATGTCTTTTTCTCGGTTATGGCCTGACGTTTAGTGCGATGCAAGCGAACACTATTGCTGATGCATTAAACAATACCTTTACCATCCCTACACAATACTCAGGTGCAGTCATTGCAATTTTAGCCGGCAGTATCGTTGTTGGTGGTATGCGCAGTATCGCCAGGTTTGCCGAGCTTATCGTCCCTTTTATGGGATTAGCCTTTGTTGCTACCGCTCTGATTATTACCTTGCTAAATATAGACCTAGTACCCGCCATGCTCATTGATATATTCAATTCTGCTTTTGGTCTAACTGAAGCAGGTGCCGGCGCTTTAGGTGCCGCAATTAAAAACGGTATTCAGCGAGGTTTATACTCTAACGAAGCGGGTGCCGGCAGTGTGCCTCACGCCGCAGCAGGAGCTTCGCCAGTACCTAATCATCCTGTTGCACAGGGTTATGTGCAAATGTTAGGGGTTTTTTTGGACACTATGGTGTTATGTAGCTGCACAGCTGTTGTCATTTTATTATCTGATATTACTATAAGTGGTGAAATGGAAGGCATTAGAATGACACAAGATGCTATGGGTGCTCATTTTGGCACCGGTGGAAATTACTTTGTTGCTGCAGCAATTACTTTATTTGCTTTTACCTCGGTAGTAGCCAATTATGCCTACGCAGAAAGTAATCTACATTTGTTCAAACTTGATAATAAAATGGGTCGACTCGTTTATACCAGTATTTATTTATTGATGGTGTTTTGGGGAGCAAGCGCTAGTTTAAAAGAAGTCTGGGGATTGGCCGATATGGCATTAGGCATGATGACCCTTGTTAACATCTATGCAATCTTTCTATTAACGCCAACCATAGTAAACCTTACAAAAGATTACCAGGCAAAACTAAAAAATAGTGACCAGCCTACATTTTCATTAAAGGATGTAAAAATACAAGGAAAAACAGAACCAGGTGTGTGGTCATAACATAGCAATTAAAACGTTTGTTAAGAGTCAATAACGCAACATTTAACAAAGGGTAATAACATAAACAATTATTACCCTTTTAAAATTAAAAAAATGAGTTAGTGATTTTCAGACACCATATTAACGGTATATTTAGGAATTTCGACAACTAAGTCTTCATCAGCAACAATGGATTGACAACCAAGGCGAGACTCTGGTTCTAAACCCCATGCTTTATCTAACATATCATCCTCTAGCTCATCAGTTTCCCCTAGAGAATCAAATCCTTCACGAACAATGATATGGCAAGTAGTGCAAGCACATACTTTTTCACAAGCATGCTCGATATCGATATGATTTGCTAAGGCAATATTTAAGACACTCTCACCAGTCTTAGCTTCAACTACGGCACCATCTGGGCATAATTCTTCGTGTGGTAAAAAAATAATTTTTGGCATTGTTAATTAGACCTCGTCTACAGATTGACCACTAAGTGCAGTGCGAATAGATGCGTCCATTCGTCGTTCTGCAAAAGTTGCGGTTGAGTCATTTAAAATTTCGATAGCAGCTTCAATATCTGCTACAACGGTTGTTTGAGCGATTTTTGCTAGTGATGAAATAGCATGGTTAATCACGGTAATTTCTACTTCTGATAATAGTTTTCCATCTTCAGTAATAAGTGCGGCTTGAATAGACTCAATAACACGTGAGGCTTCAACTTGCTGCTCTTTTAGCATACGCGCTTGAATATCTTCTTTAGCGTTGGTCATTGAATCAACTATCATTTGGGTGATTTTCTTATCATCTAAGCCAAAGGAAGGTTTCACTTCTATTCTTGACTCTACACCGGTTGATTTCTCCATAGCGGACACTTCGAGTAAACCATCAGCATCTACTTTAAAGGTCACCCTAATGTGAGCAGCTCCTGCGGCCATGGGTGGAATACCACGAAGTTCAAAACGAGCAAGTGAGCGGCAATCATCAACCAATTCGCGCTCGCCTTGCAATACATGGACTGCCATTGCCGTTTGACCATCTTTAAAGGTAGTGAATTCTTGTGCTTTAGCGACCGGGATAGTGGTATTGCGAGCAATCACTTTTTCCACCAAACCTCCCATAGTTTCAAGCCCTAAAGAAAGTGGAATAACATCAAGTAATAATATGTCAGAGTCAGGTTTATTGCCCGCTAATATATCGGCTTGAATAGCTGCGCCAACAGCAACGACCTTATCGGGATCAATTGAGGTTAATGGCGCTTTTTTAAAGTGTTTTTCAACTTCAGTACGAACTAACGGCACACGTGTTGAGCCGCCGACCATGACCACTTCGATAACTTCATCAACCGTAATTTCAGCATCCTTTAACGTCCGTCGACAAGCTCGAAGCGTTTTATTAACTAAGCCACTAATCAAGTCGTTAAATGTCGCTTTAGTTAAGATCATTGACCAGGGTTGATTATCATGACTCAAGGTTATTTCAACACTGTCGTTAATTGATAAACTCTCTTTAGCAAAACAAGCCTGTTGAGATAGTTGTCGTTCGATAACATTGGACAGTGGGCGGGTTAATTGTGCTTGTTCAATGATGTGATTAACAATAGCAACATCAAAGTCATCACCACCAAGAGCTGAGTCACCACCTGTTGCTAATACTTCAAATACACCCTTATTTAATCGTAATATTGAAATATCAAAAGTACCGCCACCTAAGTCATAAATAGCAATAACACCCTCTTGACCCGAGTCTAAACCATAGGCAACAGCTGCTGCAGTTGGCTCATTTAGCAGACGTAAAACATTCAGACCCGCAATTTTTGCAGCATCTTTAGTACTTTGTCGTTGCGCATCATCAAAATGTGCAGGAACAGTAATAACCACACCGGTAAGTTCACCACCTAGCGCTTGTTCCGCGAGGGTATTTAAGTGTTTTAATATTTCTGCTGATACTTGAACAGGGTTTATCAGCCCTTGACGTGTTTGAATTTCAGGATGATTTTCATCACCACAAAATGTGTAAGGCAATGAAGGATATTTACTTTTTATATCTTTAAGGGAGCGGCCAATTAAGCGCTTAGCTGAAACAATAGTGTTTTCAGCATCGCTAATAGCATAAGACTTTGCTTGTTCACCGACAAGTATACCATCAGTTTGGTAGCTGACTACCGATGGGAGAATATCCTTGCCCGCCTGATCATTAATTGTTTGTGCTTGACCACTTCTTACACTGGCGACTAGCGAATTAGTCGTACCTAAGTCGATACCTGCGGCTAATCTGTGTTCATGAGGAACCGTACTTTGTCCGGGCTCTGCAATTTGTAATAAGGCCATAGTTACTTCTTTTTTTGCTAATATTAGTTTATTTCATATTTACGTTAGTTGCCGAGTAACTTAACTCAGAAATGGTGTTTAAAAGCGTTAATCTGCAAATAACTGCTCTTCTAAACGTTCTAACTCTATATGTAATTTTTGATAAAACTTAAGCTTTCGTAACTCTTCATAAGCTAACTCATTTGCCTTGTTAGTATCTTGATCTAATTTTGACTGCATTGAGTTAAATAAGATTAAAAATTCTTCATCAAGGGTTTGATTAATTTTATCTATTTCAGAATTTGCATCATCAGAGAATTTAACTTCAGTTAACATTTCTCGTAATTCCATTTGGCGCATTAAAAACTGGTTGTCACTAAAAGACGCTTGCTCACTTAGCATTTGTGAACCGCGAAGCTTCAGTAAGTACTCTGCTCGTTTTAGTGGTTTTTTTAACGTTTGGTATGCATCATTAATCATTGCAGATTTTTGCACGGCAATCATTTGATCTTGGGATGAGGCGTGAGCAAAACGATCCGGATGTACTGTTTTCTGTAGTGCCTGATAAAGCTCTGAAAGCCGACCAATATCGATGGTAAAATTAGCTGTTAAACCAAATAGGTGAAAATAATTCAAATTTAACCCGTTATATGTAAATTACTTTAAAATCAAAAGTCGACCCAGTGGCCGACTTTAATAAATACATTTAGGCCATCAATAGCATAAATGAAGATGAACATAAGCTAATTTAAACGTTAAAGCTTTCACCGCAACCACATTCGCCTTTGGCATTCGGATTAGTAAATTTAAAGCCTTCGTTTAAACCTTCTTTAACAAAATCTAATTCAATACCCTCAAGATAAACTAAGCTTTTAGCATCAATAATGATTTTGACATTTTCTATGGTAAATAATTCATCGTCTTCATTTAAGTCATCTACAAATTCAAGCACATAAGCAAAACCAGAACAGCCAGTGGTCTTAATGCCTAAACGTAAACCTAAGCCTTTGCCTCGGTTTACCATAAACGATTGAACACGTTCTGCAGCGGCAGAGGTCATAGTTACTGACATTGCTCTAACCTTGATGTTTGCTTTTGTAATCTTCGATTGCTGCTTTAATAGCGTCTTCTGCTAAAATTGAGCAATGAATTTTTACTGGTGGTAAAGCTAGCTCTTCAGAGATATCAGTATTTTTAATACTGCCTGCCTCTTCGATTGATTTACCTTTAACCCACTCGGTAACCAATGAACTAGAAGCTATCGCTGAACCACAACCATAGGTTTTAAATTTAGCATCTTCTATAATGCCATCGTCTGAGATTTTTAATTGTAATTTCATTACATCGCCACACGCTGGTGCACCAACCATACCGGTTGCTACTTGTGGATCATTTTTATCAAATGAACCTACATTGCGTGGATTTTCATAATGATCAAGTACTTTTTCTGAGTAAGCCATGTTGCTCTCCTATGGGCTCTAATGAGCAGCCCATTCAATAGAATCTAAATCAATACCGTCTTTAAACATTTCCCAAAGCGGTGACATATCACGTAAATGGCCAATCGACTTTTTAATTAAGTCGATAGCAAAATCTATTTCTTCGGTCGTAGTAAAACGACCAAAACTAAAACGAATGGAACTATGCGCCATTTCGTCATTTAAACCTAAAGCACGTAAAACATAAGAAGGTTCTAAAGATGCAGAAGTACAAGCAGAGCCTGATGATACGGCTAAGTCTTTAAGCGCCATAATTAACGACTCACCTTCAACGTAGTTAAAACTAACATTTAAATTACCAGGGTAGCGTTTATCGGCATCGCCATTAATGTAAACTTCTTCCATTTCATTAATACCTGCCCAAAAACGGTCACGCATTGCTGTTACATGTTTAAGGTCTTGTGCCATTTCTTGTTTAGCTAACTGGAAAGCTTCACCCATACCAACAATTTGATGCGTCGGTAAAGTACCGCTGCGCATGCCACGTTCATGACCACCACCGTGTGTTTGTGCTTCTAAGCGAACACGAGGTTTTCGGCTAACATATAATGCGCCCATACCTTTTGGACCATAAATTTTATGAGCTGAAAAAGACATCAAGTCGACTTTTAATGCTTGCATATCAATATTAATTTTACCGACACTTTGTGCAGCGTCAACATGAAAGATAATTTTACGCGCGCGGCACATTTCACCGATTTCACCGATGTCTTGGATGACGCCAATTTCGTTATTAATGTGCATAATGCTCACTAATACCGTATCGTCGCGCATTGCTGCTGCTAATTTGTTCAAATCAACTAGACCATTACTTTCAGGGTCAAGGTAGGTTACTTCAAAACCATTGCGTTCTAAATCTCGACAAGTGTCTAAAACGGCTTTATGCTCAGTTTTCAACGTTATTATGTGCTTACCTCTTTTATGATAAAAGTTGGCAGCACCTTTAATAGCTAAGTTATTTGATTCAGTAGCACCTGAGGTAAAAACAATCTCACGGGGATCTGCATTAATGAGATCGGCTACTTGGTTACGGGCAATATCCACCGCTTCTTCCGCCTGCCAACCAAATTTATGAGATCTGGACGCTGGATTACCATATATACCATCAGCGGTCATATACTGCATCATCTTTTCTGCCACACGTTTATCAACGGGACTAGTTGATGAATAATCAAAATAAATAGGAAGTTTCATTTATTAAATTTCTCCAAGAAAAATCTGTTCGATGGCTATTGCCATTCGTGAATAATATTTTTGGTTGCGATAACGGTTTGCATAACATTTTGTTTCTTTTTCTGTTTACTAACGTTAATTGCGGTGTCTTGTCTTAATGACACCGACTTAACCTCTCTTTGTTCAACCAATTCTGCCAAAGAAATGCTTTGTAAAAAATCTTCAATACGACTACTCAAGTCTTCCCATAAATTATGAGTTAGGCATTGTTCACCACCTTGACAGTTTCCAACACCTGAGCAACGAGTAGCATCAACACTTTCATTTACCGCACTAATAACATCAGCAATTGCAATATTTGCTGAGCATCTACCTAAACGATAACCACCACCTGGCCCACGTACACTGGTAACCAATTCTTGTTTACGTAAACGGGAAAATAGTTGTTCTAAATAAGATAATGAAATGCCTTGTCGCTCAGAAATATCAGCGAGTGGCACAGGACCAGAAGCTGCATGGATAGCAACATCTAACATAGCTGTAACGGCATAACGCCCTTTTGATGTGAGTTTCATTATCTTACCTTTATTTAAGCTAGCGATTAGACCAGAAGTAATCTAATTAGCGGCAAAAATTTACATAACCTTGTAAAGTGATCAATTAAATACCCCAATACTTTACTCAGGTATTTTACCTTAGTGATAAAATGAGTCAACAAGTACTTGAGTATTTTAGTCGGGTATTGAACATTTACTACTATTTAAAAACATAAATATCTTAAATTTATTGATTATAGTAAAAATCAAATTTCAGGATCAAATGACTCGACAGTCTCTGCACGCCGTTTAGCTGCTGCTTGTTCATCTTCAACAAACTCACCAACACGCAACTCGGGTAAAGCATCAACACAAACATTGCCACCAAGTTGGTTAATTTCTTTACATAAATCACCTACTTTACTGTCCATTAGGTGCATGTGATCGAGCATTCGGCCAATCGCTTTAGCGACAGGATCATCAGTGGCTACCGCATAAGCATCGAAACCATATTTTTGTGCTATCGCTTGACGCTTTTCATCTGAATTATCATTTTTTGTTTTTACGATACGTCCCGGGATCCCAATAACTGTGGCGCCATCAGGAACATCTTTAACAACAACAGCATTCGAACCAATACGAGAATTATCACTGACCATTAAGGGTCCAAGCACCTTTGCGCCAGCACCAATAACGACATTATTGCCTAACGTGGGATGGCGTTTGCCAGCATTCCAAGAGGTACCACCTAATGTAACACCATGGTAAATGGTACAATCATCACCAATTTCAGCCGTTTCGCCAATAACGATGCCCATGCCATGATCGATAAAAAACCGTCGGCCTAAAGTTGCACCGGGATGAATTTCAACACCTGTTAGCCATCTAACTAATGTGGAAATAGTTCTTCCTAGCCATTTTAAACCTCGGCACCAGAACCATTTAGCCACTCGATGTCCCCAAATAGCATGTAGACCAGGGTAATTAGTTAACACTTCAAAGACTGTCCGGGCTGCGGGATCTCTATCAAAGACACTATTAATATCTTCTTTGATGCGGCTCAGCATGGTTATTCCTTGTATAATAGATAGATAGATTTATGTATATAGAATGATTAATCTTTAACTTTTGCAGCTCTTTCAACCGATGCTAAAATACCGCGCATCATTTTTATTTCTTTAGTATCAGGTCGCGCCCGATTAAATAGTCGGCGCAATTTCGTCATGATCAAGCCAGGGTGACTTGGCGTAATAAAACCTGTTTTTTTCATCGCTTCTTCAAAGTGCGCATAAAAACGTTCAGTTTCTGCAATCACTGGAAATTCATCATCAATATCGGCTTTATCAGCATATTGTGCATTTTCTTGTAAGAGGAAACTGGTACGCACTTCATAGCTTAAGGTCTGCACAGCCATGGCTAAATTTAACGAACTATAATCTGGATTTGCCGGTATTTGAACATGAAAATGGCACAGTTGTAATTCATCATTACTCAAGCCGCTACTTTCACGACCAAAAATAATGGCAACAGGATATTCACTAGCTTCTTCAATGAGCTTTTCACCACAACCTCTTGGCTCTAGCATTGGCCAAGGTAAGGTCCTTGAACGAGCACTTGTACCTACAACTAAACCACAATCAGCGATTGCTTCTTGTAATGTTCCAACCACTTTAGCGCCATTTAATACGTCGGAAGCACCTGCTGATAAGGCTTGTGCCTGACCATTTGGTAACTCTATAGGGTTAACTAAAACCAAATCAGTTAATCCCATCGTTTTCATTGCTCGTGCCGCCGAACCGATATTGCGGCAATCAGAGGTATTTACCAGTACGATACGGACATTACTAAGTAACGATTTAGTGTTTTTTTCTGAGCTTTCGCTTGTGTTTAAATTTGAACTTGTCATTACAACTATCTAGATGGCTAAAACTGTCGCAATATTACCATAGAAGAGTAAAGATGTAGTGAGAAAAAAACAGTTTAATTATGTATTTTTTACGGATTTTAACGATTAATTAATCGTTTTATAAATAAGCGAGACAGATAATGTAATTATTGTCATCGCTTAATAATTATTTATTTGATATAATATTGCCGCTTGATTTTCGTGAATCTCTTTTAGCAATGTGTTATCAGTTTTTTTACGGCACTTCATTTTACTCGATTAAAATAAAGCTATTATTGCAAGCATGTTCTTTGACAATCACATTTAAACACCAAATAGGTAGAGGCTATTATGCATCCCATGTTGAATATTGCCGTGCGCGCTGCACGTGCTGCAGGTAAAGAAATTGTTCGCGCTTTTGAGCAACTTGATAAAGTAGAAGTTGAGTTAAAAGGCACTAACGATATTGTTACTAACGTTGATAAAGACGCAGAATATATTATTGTTGAGACAATTCGTAAATCATACCCTAAGCATACTATTATTGGTGAAGAATGTGGTTTATTAGTAGGTGAAGATAATGACTTTCAATGGGTTATTGACCCGATAGATGGTACGGCTAATTTTATTAAAGGTATTCCTCACTTTGCTGTGTCTATCGCTCTAAAAGTAAAAGGTAAATTAGACCAAGCCGTTATTTATGACCCTATTCGCGGTGAAGTATTCTCTGCTAGCCGAGGTAAAGGCGCTCAACTCAACGGTTTCCGTATTCGTGTTAATAAAGCCAAAGACTTAAATAGTACTATTTTAGCGACCGGCTTTCCTTTCAATAAGAAACAACATATCAACGCTTACATGGAGATGTTTAAATCATTATTCCTAAAGTCTGCTGATATGCGTCGTGCAGGTTCACCCGCTTTAGATTTAGCATACCTTGCCGCTGGCCGTGTTGATGGTTTCTTTGAGATTGGTTTAAAGCCTTGGAATACCGCTGCTGGTGAATTACTGGTAATAGAAGCAGGTGGCTTAGTCACTGATTTTGTTGGTGGACATAATCATGAAAAATCAGGCAATATTGTTGCTGCATCTAGTAAAATATTAAAAGATATTTTAAAAGATATTCGTCCTCATTTAGGTCAAGCACTCAGTAAATAAAGCTTATCCCTTAAAAAAAAGCGCCTTTAGGCGTTTTTTTTATAACTAAATTTAAGTGTATAACGTGAAAGTATCATCAAAAAAGCCAAGCTTATAATAAAAAAGAATATAAAATCTTTAATTCCAACTAGAATTACATATAAAGAATACGCTAGAATGAAATTAATTAAGTAAATAAGTAAACAAGAGTCCTTAAGCTGTGCAAACGTCCTTTACTGATTATATTAACACCCACAAACAAGTCTTTGTTGCTGGGGAAGTCGCTCTTATTGGTGCAGGACCTGGCGATCCAGATTTATTAACGTTGCAAGCATATCGTTTTATCCAGCAGGCAGAAGTGGTTATTTACGATCGATTAGTCAGTGAACCGATTATGGCACTATTACCAACAGACTGTGAAAAAATTTATGTCGGAAAGAAGCAGGCTGATCACCGTGTCCCCCAAGAAGCGATAAATCAACTACTGGTAGACCATGCTAAACGTGAAAAACGTGTGGTGAGACTAAAAGGAGGAGACCCTTTTGTCTTTGGCCGTGGTGCTGAAGAAGCTCAATTTTTATTAGCCAACAACGTTGCCTGCCATATTGTACCAGGCATGACATCTGCTTCAGCTTGTACCAGTTATGTTGGCATTCCTTTGACTCATAGAAACGTGTCACAGAGCTGTACATTTATAACTGGCCACGTACAAGAAAGTGGTGAATTAGCGCTACCTTGGCAAACGCTTAACGATAAGAAACAAACCGTAGTTTTTTATATGGGAGTGAAAAGCTTACCGATTATTACTGAGCAATTAATCAGTGCCGGACGCTGTCCAAGTACACCTGCCGCATTAATACGTAAAGGTTCAAGACCAGACCAGCAAGTATTTAAAGCGCCGCTAAACGAATTAGCAGACCTAGTCATTGAAAAGAAAATAAGACCTCCAACATTGATCGTCATTGGTGATGTTGTTAATACCTTTGATGAAAAAAATTTGAAAGGCCTAGGGTATTTAGCTTCAGATTAGAGCCTCGAGCCAGCTTTATCGCAACTCGGCACTCTAATATCAATACCTATTATTTATCTTCTTCGAACCGGTTGATGACCCCGTGAGTTTTCAGCAGAACGTTGACCATCTTTATGCTCTACTTTATCAGCTTTAGGTTTTTTCGCCCGTTGGTTTTTCATTGGCTTGAGTGCACGCGAAGGCGCTAATTCATTAAAAGGGGCAAATTGAGGAATAGGCTTGCGCTCAATTAATTGCTGAATTAAACGTTCAATATCACACAATAGTTTATGCTCATCTTCACAGACTAAAGAAACAGCCTGACCACTACTGCCAGCTCGTCCAGTGCGACCAATACGATGAACATAATCTTCTGGTACATTAGGTAACTCATAATTGACTACTTGTGGTAATAAATCGATGTCAATACCACGGGCAGCAATATCAGTTGCGACTAACACTTGTACTGAACCGTCTTTAAAGGCCGCAAGTGCCTTTGTACGCGCGGGTTGGCTTTTATTACCATGAATAGCTGCAGCCTTTAAACCTTCAGCTTCTAAATGTTTAGTGAGTTTATTGGCACCATGCTTAGTTTTAGTAAAGACTAACACTTGCTGCCAATTATTTTCTTTTATTAAATAGGTTAGCAGCGCAGGTTTACGCTTTTTATCTACCGCTGTAATCCATTGTGTGACTTTTTCAGCAGTGGTATTACGAGGACTCACTGATATTTCGACAGGGTCATTAACTAAACCTTTGGCTAACTCCCGTATTTCTTTAGAAAAAGTAGCCGAAAAAAGTAAGTTTTGGCGATTTTTAGGCAGTACCGCTAATATTTTTTTAATATCCCGAATAAAGCCCATGTCTAACATGCGATCAGCTTCATCCAAAACCAGTACTTCAAGTTCGTTAAATCTGATCGCTTTTTGATTATATAAATCTAATAAACGACCCGGTGTAGCAACTAAAATATCAACACCTTGTCGCAAACGCATCATCTGAGGATTAATTTTAACCCCACCATAGACAACAGTAGAACTGACCTTGATATATTTCCCGTAGGTTTCTACACTTTCTAAGATTTGAGCGGCTAACTCACGTGTCGGCGTTAATACTAATGCACGTGCTTGATTAGGTCTTGCTGGCTTACCCTGAGATAACCTATCAAGCAGTGGTAAAGTAAAACCCGCTGTTTTACCTGTGCCTGTTTGCGCAGCGGCCATCACATCTCGACCTTCAATAACAGCAGGAATCGCTTGCTCTTGAATAGGTGACGGTTTTTCGTAACCTTTTTCGCTAACAGCTTTAAGGAGGGGGTCTGATAAACCTAAAGAGGTAAAACTCATAAAATAATCTCTGATAAATAACTTGTTACAATGAAAATTAACGACTAATTAGCCGGAAAAAGTGGTTGTATCAACACAGACAATAATAAAAGGCTGATACATCAGTATAGCTGAGGGCGTGCACAATACAGTAGTTTAACGCTAGGTGCAAACTAGCAATAAACTATAGTTCAATAGATAAATTTATTGAGTTTTCCAAAAAATCATTCTCAGACCAGTCAATTTATAATAAACCCTAAGAAATTTTTATGTTCGGTTACTTTTCTACAGATGTTTTACCTAAGCTGTAAGCTCGAAAAACTAATACTAAACCAACAACAAAAAAGGGAATACTCAATAACTGTCCCGTAGAAAAAATGATATCACTGTTATAAGCCGCTTGCTTTGTTTTCACTGTTTCAATTAGAAACCTTGCAGTAAAAACTAAAACTAAAAAGGAGCCTAATAGAGCGCCTGAGTATCGTTTTATATTACTAAAGCGGTACGCAGCAAACAATAAACAAAAGATAGTTAAATAAGATAACGCTTCATAAAGCTGGGCAGGATGCCTTGGTAAGTTATCGATACGAGTAAATACGATCGCCCAAGGCACATTAGACGGTATACCAATAATTTCTGAATTGATAAAATTACCCAAACGAACGAAAAAACCAAAAAGTGCAGTGGATATTGCCAAACGATCAAGTAACCAAACGAACGAAATCTTGTGTCTTTTTTGATAGAAATATCCAGCGATAATAACGCCTAAACCGCCACCATGACTCGCTAAACCACCTTCCCAAACAGCTAATATTTTTAAAGGATGAGTAAAATAATAACTAGGATCATAAAAAAAACAATGGGCAAGACGAGCGCCAACGACAATACCTAAAACTGCATACATTAATAAATCATCTAGAGACTCAACGGCTATATTTTCTTGTATATAACACCACTTTAAAACTTGCTGCCCTGAAATAATGGCAAAAGCAAATAAGGCGCCGTACCAATGAACAGTTATCGGTCCTAACGAAGCCAATACGGGATCAGCATTCCAAACAAAAAAATCCACTTAACAACTTCCTCTTTTAAAATCCGCACTTTGAAAAAGAACAACCACAGCTCCTCCCCTCTTTCGTTGAAATAAAAGCTCAACAGCTAAAGCAATAATCCTTTATATCATTATCACACTCGCTGGTCACTTTGCATAATGATTATGTCAGGTTATCAAATTATATTACCCGGTTTCAACGCTAACTTTTGAGCTTTGTGACAAATTTAGCCCGTAAAAGATTAGCCACAAAGTTTGTGTTTTAAGTTATAAATTACATTATTGATTTTTTTTGATGGCAGCAGACATCGTTGAACCCAACAAAGTCGCCATTTAAGATGGCTAAATATAATAAGTCAATAATCGCGCCTAGGTAAATTAGCAACAGGTTGTACTGGTAAAATATCACCAAAACCTTGAAAGAATCTAACAAAAGCCAATAGCTCATTAAGGCTACCGCAACGAGTGCAAGCCTTAACATAAGGGTTTAACGTAGAATAAGCCGTTTGGAATCCCCCCAGACAGCAACAATAACGGTAATAACAGTGGCTGATTACATTAGGTGTTGAACGGAATAAGAAAAAAATTGATGAGGCAGAGTGATGTCTAATAGCAATAATATCAAATAAAAGGTTAAGTAGAAAAAATTGTCATCTAAACTCATCTTTATCAACTGTTGTTCCTTAACATCGCGGCATGTTGATTTTAAATAAGTCTAGCTGTTGAAACTTGGTATTAAAAGTGTCTAAACAACTTTTATTTTCACTTACTTGCCAAATATTGCTCAATAAGTGGCAGGTAATAACGTTATTGTTTAAAATATACCCGCCACTAATCTACCTTAACATCGCTAGTCGAGATGCTTTACTTTGTTCTCTCTCAACATAAATAAACCACTGTTGAGCTGTTTTTTTTACTTGACTGTATTTCTGAGCTTGAGTGAATGCCACTTTAGCTAATTCATATTTTTTGAGATTAAAATGAGCCATACCTTTAATAAGTAACATATTGCCAATTTGGTTTTCACCACTTTTTTCTTCTTTTAATCGTAAAGCATTATCTGCTGAGGTTATGGCTAGTTGCCACTTTTCTAAATTTAAATATGCTCTGGCAAGTTGCGCATCAAATTGACCACTTTCGCTAATCTCAGCCGCTTTAATCAATACAGGAATAGCTTTTTCATCTTCCTTTGACGCGATATAAGCTTGTGCTAATAAGCCTAAATGTTTCTCTTTTGCGGTAATGTCACCACTTAAAATAGCTGCTTCCAATAGTTTTGCCGCTTTAAAAGGTACATCATGAAAACGATATAACTGTGCAAGTGTCAGTATATTTGATTCGCTGTTAATGTATCCAGCTTGCCATGCCGCTTCCATAATAGCTAACTGCTTTACTTCTTGATTAGTTTCGCCATACATAGCACCAAGTTGCAGCCAGTAGTCTGCTTTTGAATAGTGCCTAACCAATTGCTCCATTACTGCTGTCACTTGCTTAGGCTGCTTTAACTCAAAATAATTTGCCCGTTGCAAAATCAACCAGTTTTCTTTAGCAACTTCATCCGGATCTATAAGCAATGCTTTTTCAATACGGCTTAATGACAACTGATAATTTTTTGTTTGGTAATAAACTTGAGCAAATAACATTTCTTGGCTGGTATTAAGGGCTTTATCATTAGCGTGCTGCCAACGGTTTAAATAACCCAACGTTTGCTGAAAATCTTGTTGTTGCATTGACAACTGTGCAAGTGAGTATAATGTTGATAAATATAAAGTGTTAGGGATACCTTGCTCAGCAATAACTTGATTAAAGCTGTCTATCGCTGAGGTGATATCTTCATTACCGTAATACATAAAACCATAAAAATTAAACAACATTGCTCGTTCATAACTGTTTAGACTATCAATACGATCTTTTACTGAATCAAGCACATCAAAACCTTCGATTTTATCACCTTCGTCCGCCAGTTGCTGTGCTCTGGCTAATTGGGTATAAACGCGATTACGCATTGCTGGTACTTTTTTAGAACGTGTTATTTTCTTTGCTGATTGTTCAATTTCAGCTGCTTGAGCTTTATTGCCATAAACCACAAGGCTCGGTGCGACAACCAATAAGGTTGCGATAAATAATAAACCAATAAATCTACACATGAGATCTCCTAACCATCAATTTCAAACGTTATTTTATTTTGTACACCAGCAACTTCCATTGCTACTCCGTCAACAACTCTCGGCTTGTATTTAAACTTTAAGGTTGCCGCGACAGCAGCACGGTCAAAAATATCAGCAGGCTTTGCTGCAACTACCTTGGCATCGCGCACTGAACCATTTTTAGTGACAACAAATTCAACAATGACAAAACCTTCAATACCTCTGCTTTGAGCACGACGAGGATAAATCGGCGCTACTTTGACGATCGGTAAATAATCGCCATCATTACTGTCTAAACTTAAACCGCTTGATAAACCAATATCTGCCTGAATATCAGCAAAAAAGTGACTACTTACCGCTTCTGTATTCGGATTGGCTTGTTGCATTTGCGGTGGTACCATTGGCGTTGGCGGCTCTTTAGGTTTAGGTGGTTTTATCGGTTTCCTGTCTTTTTTCACTATAACTTGTTCTTTTTTTAAACGAATAAAATCAAGTACATTACCTTTTGGTGCCTCTGTCATAGCATCATTTCCCCCAGCAATTAGGGTTTGCATCCCAAAAAGTAAAAAGAAGGTCGTCACTATTGCTAACACCAAGGCGATGGCATAGCGCGCATAGATAGTCGCTAAGATGTTACCCATCATTAAGCCTTTTGTGCAGCAATTGAGACATCAAATACACCCGCTGCTCGTGCGGCATCCATGACCTTTATTAACGTGTCTGTGGTAGATTTTTTATCCGCTTGAATAACAACAGTTCCTTGAGGGTTTTCAGCTTTCAACCGCTCAATATTTGCTTGTACCGCACGAATATCAATTTTTCGTTTATTAATCCAGATATCCCCTTTATCACTTATCGCCACTAAAATATTGGCTCGTTGTTTTTTTACCGCTGTCGCCGCCTCCGGCCGATTCACATCAATACCGGCTTCTTTAACAAAAGACGCGGTAACGATAAAAAATATTAACAAGATAAAGACTACATCAAGCATAGGCGTCATATCAATATCGTCTTTTTCATCTTGTTCTTGTAACATTTTTGCTAAGGGTGAGCGCATAGGTATTCCTTAAATAGTCGGTCTAAAACTGTTTTGTTTAACTAATCAACTGCTTTCATCAATAAAATCAATCGATGTCTAATGGGCAATTGGCATACTGTCTTCGAGTAATTCCGTTTCTCTTTTGGCTTTGCGTTGTAGCCAAGTGGAAGCGAAAACACCTGAAAGCGAGCCCACCATACCGGCCATTGTCGGAATAGTGGCTCGTGAAACGCCAGATGCCATGGATCTTGCATTACCACTACCAGAAACCGCCATTACATCAAATACTTCGATCATGCCAGTCACTGTTCCTAACAAACCTAAGAGCGGACACAACACCACTAACGATTGAATCAAGGGTAAATTATTCATTAACTGAGCATTGCCTCGAGCAATTAAAGCGATACGAATTTGCTCAGCATGCCATGACTCTTGCTCTGTTCGACCTTGCCATGTTAAATTTAATTGTTGTTTTAAAGCGCGATAACTGACAAAAACAAAGCCAATGCGCTCAAAAATCAATAACCACATTAAACAAACAACCCCAGCGATAACGGTCAATACCTGACCGCCAGTGTCTAAAAACTCAATGATGTTCTGCATCATTTCGCTAAGTATGATCATGCTTTATGCCCCTTGCTCAGCTCGTTCTGCAATAATGCCGGCACTTTCTTGTTGCAAAATATTAATGATGCTACGACTGCGGGTATTAAGCATGGTAGAAATAAACACCATTGGAATAGCGACCACTAGGCCTAAAACCGTCGTCACTAGTGCTTGTGATATACCGCCAGCCATTAACTTAGGATCCCCAGTACCAAATAATGTAATGGCCTGGAAAGTAACAATCATCCCGGTTACCGTTCCTAATAGTCCAATTAATGGGGCAACCACTGAAATAATTTTGATCACCGTTAATCTTTTAGACAAAATAGGTACTTCCCGTAAAATTGATTCTGACAATTTCAGTTCTAACGTTTCAGTATCAATACTAGAATTATCACTTTTGACTAACATCACTCGACCCAAAGGATTATCAGCATTAGGTTGATCTGTTTTTAACTGCCTATTCACTTTACGGCCAATGATAAACAAACTAATAAATCGTTCGATGGCGATCAGTAAACCGACAGCACCAATCATCAGAATGATATAACCCACTGTGCCACCTTGTTCAATACGCTCAACAATATCAGGCGCTTGCACCAGCAAGTTTAAAATAGAGCCACCTGTGGGGTCTAAAGCAAAAGGAACAAGCTGCCCTTGGCTTGACGTTAACGCTTCTGCGCTATCTAAATAACGCCCTGACGGCTGCCTAATTAACTCAGCTACTGAGCCCGTTTCATCGATATATTCAAGGTACTGACCGTTAGCCACTAAGTTAAAACCACCGACACGGGTTATTTTTACCAGCTTTTTGTCGCCATTAGCTAATACCACTTCACGGGTAAACTTTTCAACTTTACCGCTTTGAGTCATTTCTCTTTGTAATTCAAACCATAGTTGTTCTATATCTTCAATAGACGCTAACTTAGTTGTTGAGCTCATACTTTTTGCTAACGCATCAAGAAAAACACCTCGGTTGGGTATTTGGGCTGAAATCACAGAGCTTTGAAATTTACTTCGCGTATCACCAGCAACTTGCTGCAATACACCAAATAATTCTTTTAACTCACCCATACGCTTATTTAACGCATCCGTTTTGTTGGCAAGTTCTATTTCATTGTCTTGAAAGTTAGTTTCAAGTTGGCTACTCAATAAAATAGCCTGATCTCTTTGACCTTTAGCCTCAGTTAACCATTGATCTTGCTGTGATTTTTTCTCCTGAAACTCCGCCTCTCGCTTTATATTTTGTTGACTTTGGGCAATATTCCCTTGTGCTAGTCTGGCTAATAAGTCATCTAAACTAGCTATTTCTTCAGCCTGAACTGACCAACCAGCTGCCGATAAACTCATTAATGACACCATTGTTATTAAGAAATTTTTAAGTTGTTTAATAGTTGTTTTTGTCATGTCAATTCTTGTATTTACTTTTATTATCTTCACAATTTATTTCCTTTCTAGTCAGCTAACACAGGGACAATCATTAAATCAGGAGCAAGTTGTTTGCGGGCAATACGTAAACCTTTGTTAATGCCTAAACGGTAATCACTTGATAAAGGCTGCCATTTTTTACTCGCTTTATGCCAAACACCCATGGTGTTGCCGTCACGGGTTTTATAAACCAAACTGACTCTACCAATTCGTAAAAAATCGACATCACGCTCATTACCATTAACGTCTAATAAACCGCTATACGCTTCAATTGTTCTGCCGTAATCCACTTCCACTTGATAAGCCTCTAATACGCGACGAAACTTTTCTGATACCGCAATATCTGCGCGATTTAACATCTCATTTAAATCGTCAATCCGTTTATTTCGCTCTTGCTCAAGAAAAGGTACATCTAATCGGACAAACGACTCGAGTGTCGTGATCATCCGAGACATCAATGGCGATATTTGACGTTCAATAATGCTAACCTGCTCCATTGACGTTGACAGCTCTGCCATTTGCGCTAATTGATGTTCAATCTGCATATGCATTTGTTGGTTATATACTTGCAATCCGTCATGTTCTTTCGTTACAGTTTTAAACGCTTGCAACTTTGTTTGTCGTTGCTCGTTAAGCTCATTCACTTTTTTCTGAGATAAACTCGCCGATTGATTAATTTTTTTTCCTGCGCCAACGATAGCGGTTAACGATTCCTGTTGAGCAGTGGCTAATACTGAAAAGGCAGTTACGCCCATTAACAAGCTAGCCTGTGCGGTCTTTGCCAACGCATAATATTTCATAGGTAAACCTTTGGTGAATAATTTAATATATGCGTTAAGTTTAATGAGGAAATGTTACGGTTAGGTTTCATAAATATTGCAGCTTTATTAAATGACAGCTAGGTGACAGTTTTTTTACAAAAATCATATTGTGGTGAAATACAGAGTAAATATTTTTTTATCAACAAAAGGGAACTCGAGTTTTAAGGGCAAGTACCTTGTTACCTCAATTCTCAGAAAATAACCCTAAACAGTTGATAAGCGCTGACTTAACACCTGTTATTTACTTTTAATACTAATATATTGGAATTAAAAAAGGCCACTAAACTAGTGGCCTTTTTGTTATTTTTTAGTTAAGTATTGTGCTATTCAAAATCCCATTTAAAGGCAATTTCAAAACCAACACCACGTGTTTCACTTCGTAGCTGCGTATCATCAAACTCGATACGTTTTGCTTGATCTAACAGATTCTTCAATTTAACTTTAAGGGTTGAAGAATAGGTAGGGTAATAGGTATAAATAAAGTCAAGTGAATGAAAAGGTTGCTCATAGGCATCATCTTTACCATCAATGCCAGGAATAATAATACGATCACCAAATACGTTATAAGCCAGTGTTGCTGAATGATTACCGTTAGGTGCATCATAACCAACATTTAAATTAACAACATATTTAGAGTGCCCCGTCATGCGACGAATTGGATTAGTAATCGTGGTTGAAACACCCGTTTGGTCAACAACACTTTGGGTATCAATATTTATTTCTGAATCACTGAGGGTTAAGTTACCTGAGAGGAAAAAATCTTCACCAAAAGCGCCCATAAATGTCACATCCTTTAGGAATTCTAATTCTACGCCATAAACTTCACCATTTTCAGCATTAGCAATTCGAATAAGCGGTGGGCCATCTTGCGAAGGAGATTGTACCGCTTCAATCGGTTTATCCATATCTTTATAAAACAAGCCAACTGAGATATTTTCACCGGTCGTTAAATACCATTCCCAGCGTAGGTCATAGTTGATAATATCAGTACTCTCAACAGTTGGTGTGCCGCCAATAGGAAAACCTGTTAGGGGATCAATATAGGTTGATGGGGCAACTTCTCTAATATCAGGGCGAATGGTCGTTTGCGCAACTGACGCACGAAACTGAATGTCTTCACTCATCATATAGGTTAGCGACAGTGCCGGAAAAAAATTATCTTGCTGATAAGAAAGTTTGTCTAAGTCTTCACTCGTCGGCTGTGCTGGCAAATCAAACTGACCAGTTGCAGGGTCAAGTGGTGCAACGACTTGACGATAATCTTCCCAACGAACACCACCTGTTACTCGCCACTTTTGTGCAAATATCACATCAGTTTCTATGTAATAAGCGTCAATTAACTGAGCAGATAAATAATCATCACCAGCAATAGAAGTATCACGAATAATCAGTTCATTGCCATTAAGGGCCTGGTTAAGGATGACCTCATCGGTAAGTATGCTATTCATTTGATGACCGGACAAATCAATATTATCAAAAGCTAACGTATTAATATCAATTCGACGAGCAAAAGAGTCCCGTGATTTGTCAATAAAGTCTGCACCTACTTTTATCTCGATATCACTGCTGTCAAAAGTTAAAGGAATAGAGGCATTAAAACCGTAATTTTCAACTTTATCGTTCAGATCTTGAAAGCTATAACGTGACGCTGTTGTCGCTTTTCGTAATGAACTTTCATTGATTAAATCAAAGACACCATCTTCTACTCCATTACCTGCCGGGCCACTAAAACCGTCAGCAAGAATATAACGGGTAGTAATATTACCTGGTGCATAACGGTTGGAAGTGGCATGTGAATATTTCCAGTCAACCCCTAGATTAAATAGTTGAGGAAAATTATGAGTACCACGCAATTGATTAGCAATCATTTCGCGCTCTTCATAATTAACTTCGCTGTCGCGGACACGTAAACCATCACTCAGTAATACATTATTTGTATTACCTAATTTGTCCTTAATTTCATCTCGAGTATCACTTAAATAAGTCGAGCTAAAATCAATACGGTGATCACGAAAGTACTCAAGACCAAAGTTAAACATCCCTGCTAAACGTACTGAATGTTCAGTTACCTGGACATCATCAAACCCTCTGACCAGAGACCATACTCCATCACCTTGATTAACGTAGTCTTGACCTTCGTATTGTGCTGAAACAAGCCATTCATTGTCATATGATAATGCGGTTAAGTAACCAAATTTAAAATTACCTTGTTCAAAATTATCACCTAAACTGATATCTATACCTGTGCTAGGCGCTATAGTAACTTCATAGGGATCATAGTCACGGTTTAACTGTGCAGCAATTTGACGATTGTCTTGCTGTGATAGCTCATTCAACGGGCTATGCGTTTGCCACAACTGCTTTAATGCCGGAGGAGCAGCGCGAGTGCCATTGTCTTTACCATACCAGTCATTGCCACCACCATTATAGGTAAAACCTTCGTCACTATTATTAGTATTACTGCCGATATTAGCTGAGACATTAAAGACAAAATCACTCGGAATAGTCTTTAAGCGAATATCAACATTACCACCACCAAAGTGTGCAGGCATTGATGGTGAATAGGATTTTTGTACCGACAATGACTCAATAATTGTCGAGGGAAATAAATCCAGTGGAATAACAGTCCGTGTTGGATCGGGGCTTGGCACTGCTGCACCATTAAGTTGAGTACTAGAATAGCGCTCACCTAATCCGCGAACATAGATAAATTTACCATCAACCAAGGTTAAACCCGTCATACGACGTAACGCCCCAGCAGCGTCGCTGTCTCCGGTACGTGCTATTTGTTCTGCACCTAATATGTCGGCAATAAATGCTTGGTTTTTACGCTCTTCAATCACTGCACTTGCCGTGCCCTTTAGACGGCTTACTTTTACTACAACTTCTTCCATTGCCTGTTCTTCATAAGCGTCGAGGCTATCATCAGCGAAGATCTGTAGACTGGTAAAGCTGACAATAGTCGCCAACATTGCCATGGATAATCGCGGCAAACACACTGTTTTTCCGTGATTTGTATTAACTTGCTTTTGTGGGGGCTTTTGCTTGTTCATTTTTAACCTCATGATAAGGAGAACCTTAAGATAATCATTACTCAGTAATCCACATTCAGCCGCTAACGATTTTTCGGTAACGGCTGAGGCTTTTTTAGTCAGTTAATTTAAGTAAGGATTACTCTAAACCTACTGTCCAACCTTGGGTCCAGTCGTTGTTAGCACTTACCGCACCAATATGATCAGCATTATCAAAGAATGCGTCACCAGAAAGATCTTTAGGCGTAGTGGTATCAAGAGTAAAAATTCCATCGACAACATCGGTTTGAGTAGCTTGTTTACTGTTCTCTTCATTTTGATTTAATACCCAGTCTTGAGTATCAAGCAGTACACTACCGTCACTGGCTTTAGCTGACTTGAAGTTTTCTTCACAAGCAAATACTGAATGACTTATCACAGTGTCACCGGCTATTGCTTGATTAACAGTAATTGAGGTGGTATTTCCACCTTCAATTTCAAAACACTCACCCATGCCACTTGACCCTGTCACCACAAAATTAAATAACTGTGCTTTGGTGCCTTCACGTAAATATACACCTTCAGAGTCTTTATCAGCGCTATCAAAGCCATTACCAAGGATGGTCATATTGGCAATAGTAGGATTTGACTGTGGTAATTTATTTGGCGTAGAACCATCATTATCCCCTTCGATACCACGATTAGCTTCGCCATTTCCAGGAGCATGTTTAACTAAAACATATTGTAAATTACCGCGAAAACCGTTGTCCCAGTCAACACTGTCATCTTTATTTGAGGTTAGCACTAGGTATTTTGCGTTAACCGTGCCGCCAAAAAATTCAACACCATCATCGGCATTTTCATGCACTTGGATATATTCAACTTTAGTACCTGAGCCTACAGCACCAAAAGTAATACCGTTAAGCTCATTATCAGGGGCTATTTCGTAACCGGCATGTTTAACAACAACGTAACGTAAAGTTCCTGAGCTATCGCTGTCATCCGTTCCACCAAATACAGCACCTTCTTCAACACCTTCAACTTGGAGTGCACAGTCGCTACCATCAGTTGGGCATTTATTCGATTGCGCATTACCTAATAAGACAATACCACCCCATTGGCCAGCACCCGTCGTCTCACCAGTAATATCTTCATTGGAGGTAAACGTAATAGGATTGGTTGCTGTTCCATTGGCTTCAATAGTTGAATCGCGACTAACCACTAAGTAATCACCACCAGAACGACCAAAAATAGTTGTACCAGCTTCAATGGTTAACGTGGCAGAGTCTGCTTTATCTTGACCAACAAATACTGCTCCACTTAACGCATATAAATTATTAGCCGTTAACGTTAAATTGGCGGTAATTCTTCCTGAAAGTTGACAAGTAGTGGTGACACCATCAGCTGGCGAAATAGCACTGGTGCCGGTTGGACAACCTTCAACTTCGGCACTTGCCGTTATTACGCCACCACCAAAGCCAAATGCCCAGCCTTGACGCCAATCAGTTGAACCATCAAATGCGCCAATATAATCAACAGTGTCAAAGAATCCATTTTGTGTAGAAGCCACATTCTGTCCAGCGCCTGCGGCAATTAACAAAGAGTCACTATCAGGAATACCTACTTCATTGATTAATAATGAAGTACTCACTGTATTTGATGACTCATTGGTAAACCACGTGGCTAAATCAAGTAATACTGAACCATCACCTGCTTTAGCATTTTTAAAGTTTTCATCATTAGTGCACCCCATTACCATGTTTTGCATGACAATTTTACCACTGTTAGCATTATCAACCGTAACTGAAGAAGTTGAACCGCCTTCAATTTCTAGACATTCACCCATCTCAGTTGGACCAGTAATCACCGCATTAATGATGGTTGCTGCCGTACCTTCTCGTAAATAAACACCTTCAGAGGCTTTATCTGCTGTATCAAAATTATTACCAATAATCGTCATGTTTGAAATAATAGGGCTTGATTGTGGTGCTTTATTTGGCGTTGAACCGTCGTTGTCACCTTCAATAGCACGATTTGCTTCACCAGCATTCTTAGCATGCTCTATATAGACATGTTGTAGCATACCTTTAAAGCCATTATCCCAATCAACGCTGTCATCTTTATTTGCTGTTAGCACCAGGTGTTTAACGTTGACCGCTCCACCAAAGAATTCAACACCATCATCAGCGTTTGAGTGAACTTGCAAATAATCAACATCTGTTCCTGAACCAACACCCGCAAAAGTAACACCATTTAATTCGTTATCTGGTGCGATTTCATAACCCGCATATTTAACGACAACATACTTTAAACTTCCTGAGTCATCTTCCCAATCAGTACCACCAAAAACAGCACCCTCAGCCACACCTTCGACTTGTAACGCACATTCACTGCCATCCGTTGGACATTTATTTGATGGAGCACTCCCTAATATAACCACACCACCCCATTGGCCAGCTGATGTTGCTTCGCCTTTTACATCTTGTAACGAAGTCATAATGATAGGTTGGGTTTTAGTCCCTTCTGCAATAATTTGACCCTCACGATGAATAACTAAATAATCATTACCTGACTGGCCAAATACCACCGTTCCAGGTTCAATAGTTAGCACTGCATCGTCAGCGCCACTTTCTTGAGCACCAACTTCTAATGCACCACTAATAGCGTACATAACTGGTTTACCATTAGTGCTGGCAATTAATGTCGTGTTTTCGGTGATTTTGCTATCAAGTACTTGTACTTGAACATCAAAACCAAGCGCAGCTGAAATTTCAGTACTAAGCGCTGTATTACTTTTACCGGCAAGAGTAACATCGGGATTAGTGGGTGAAGTGGGTGAAGTAGCTGCAGGGTTATTAATTACAGTATCACCGACTGAATTATCAACATCAGACGACAAATTAATGTCCCCACCACAGCCTACTAAGGCAATACTTAACGTTAACGCACTAGCAATGGTACTTTTTTTAAATTGTTGAATTTTCATTTGTTATCTGCTCCGCAGTTTTTAACCGCTATTTAAAGTAATTAATAGAACTAAAATAATTAAAAGAATTAAATTTTACAGATATAGTAAATGGCTTAAATGACAGAAATGTTGAAGTAATGTGGAGGTTTTGTTTCGATTTTATTGCCGTTAGGTTACAAGGTAGTAACCGGCTAATCTCTGCATGTTTTTAAGAATCGAATCATGCAGAGATATTTTAGTGTTTTTTATTTACCACCAAGTGGCATATAAGGCAGCAATAATAAGGATTAAAGAAACTGCCGCCGTATTAAATATTGAACCTGTATGAAAGCTTATCTCTTTTAAATCTATCGCATGGTTATGTTCTTTATTAGACTGGACTGTTGAAAGCGATATCACTACAGCTATCACAAGACATAATAAAAACACCAAACCTACCCGATCGATGAACGGTAGTTCAGGCCAAAGCAGTTTAAATAATAAAGATAATACAGCAGAGCCTACCGCCGCAGCTAATGCACCATTAGCATTAATACCTTTCCAAAATAGTCCTAAAATAAATAACACTACGATTCCAGGCGTAAAAAAGCCAGTAAACTCTTGAATATATTGAAAAGCTTGCTCAAAGTTTCCTAACAGTGGCTTAGCAATAACCAATGCCAGACATAAAGCAACTAAGCTTGCCATACGGCCAACATTGACATAATGCTTTTGCGATTTATTTGGCGCTAATGACTGGTAAATATCTAAAGTGAAAATAGTAGCAATACTATTAGACATCGATGATACCGATGAAATGATTGCCGCAACTAGCGCCGCAAAAATCAGCCCTTTTAAACCATGTGGCATTAACGACATCATCTCAGGATAAGCTTGATCAGGTGATGAAAGATTAGGAATCAGAACCACTGCTGCAATCCCTGGTAAAACAACAATAATCGGCATTAACAGTTTTAAAAATGCCGCAAAGACAATACCTTTTTGAGCCTCATTAATATTTTTAGCCGCTAATGCCCGTTGAATAATATATTGATTAAATCCCCAATAAGATAAGTTCATCACCCACATACCACCAACAAGAACCGATATGCCTGGCAGACTCATATAATGAGGATTATCACTGGTTAAAATCATATCAAACTTTTCTGGTGCGAGTTCTGTTAATAACGAAAATCCAGCAATTATACCCTGACCTTGGGCTATTTCATCCAGAGCTAAATAGGATAAAATCAAGCCCCCCAGAACTAACAACACCACCTGGATAATATCGGTAAAGGCAACTGCTTTTAAACCACCATATAAAGAATAAGCAATAGAGAATAAGGCAAGGAATAACATACCGAAAAGAATATCAGCTCCTGTCATAGCACTAATGGCTAAGCCTCCTAACCATAAAATACTCGACAAATTGACAAAGACATAAACCCCTAACCAAAAAATAGCCATCACAGTTTTAACGCGATGATCAAAACGTTTTTCGAGAAATTGCGGCATAGAATAAATGCCTGAATTTAAAAATATTGGCAGAAAAAACTTACCGACAATTAATAGAGTAATCGCCGCCATCCACTCATAAGAGGCAATGGCTAAACCAATAGCAAAACCAGAGCCCGACATACCAATAATTTGCTCTGCAGAAATATTAGCAGCAATCAAAGAAGCACCAACAGCCCACCAAGGAAGTGATTTACTCGCTAAGAAATAGTCGTCTGTATTTCGGTCTCCCGCTCCTTCGTTACGTGAAATCCAAAGGGCTGCAATCAGCAATCCTATTACATAGGCTATAAAGATACTTATATCTAGCGTATTTAATGTCATGGTACTAACCTTTATTATTATTTTTCTTAGAGACAACAAAACCCCAAACCAATAATGAGCATTAAAACTCATTGGTTATTATTTAGTGAAAGGGATTTTTTGCGGGTAACCTATTAATCGATTATCACTTTAATAATCGATTAATAAAATGTTTTATCATTATCGGTAGAATTTACTATCCAGAGTATTTAAGGATAATTTTATCGTTGCTCACTTTTTCATAACTAATATCAAAATTTTGATTAAGCACTTTAAGTAAGCCCGTTACATCACCTGTTTTAAAAACGCCAGCAACTTGAATACTTTTGAGCTGTTCATCATCTGTCAACTCAAATTTGATATCTGTATACCGGCTAATTTCAGCCATTACGTCGACAAGTGAATCGCCACGAAAAATCAAGTGACCGCGTCGCCAAGATAAACTAGCAGCGATTTCAATTGGTTTTAACTTCACCACTTCTTCGAGTAATTGATTGGTTAGGTTGAGCTCTACTTTTTCCCCTTCTGAAATCGCCATAGAACTTTGAGGTAAGCGTTTCGCTATTTGTTCGATGTCAGAATTAAGTGAAACATTATCTTTTTTGGCGACAAGTACTTTACCGTCGGTAACAATCAGTTCAACTAAGTCATTATTTACTTTAACATTGAATGCAGTACCTACCGCTTGAATAATTTTACCATTAGTTAATACGCTCAGAGGACGTGACTTATCATGAGCAACATCAATGTGTATTTCTCCACGTTGCAACTCAATTAACCGAGCACTTGCGGTATATTTAACTTGTACAAAACTATTCGTGTTTAAAACTAATTTACTATTATCTGGTAAATTAATGGTGTGACTTTCACCGACATTGGTTTGATAACTCGCTTGCATAACAACTACTGAGGATGTTGCTTTTTCAGTGAACGGAGAAAAACTGGAGATGGTACTTACTAGCGTAAAAAGAATGGCAACAACAAATGAGGCGGCCATTGCAACAAACCAAGGGGTTGATTTTTTATTTACTTCCTCATAGGGAAACAAATCAGACAGACGATTTAAATCGTCCATTTTATCCCACATTTTTGCTATTTCCATCAGTAATTTTATATTGTCATTATCTTGTGCAAGCCAAATTTTAAGCTCAGTTTTTTCTGCACTCAATAACTCCCTATCGAGTTTAGCGATCCAGTCACTTGCCTGATCTAAGCGTAATTCTTCTTTGATAACTTGCTCTTTGGAGTGCAGTTGATGAACATTATTCATAACGACCTCCTAAATGTAATGAGTCTTTGGGTGAATTCACTTGTTCACTTTGATGACGCATAAATAAAGTACAACGTTTAATACCCATTGAAATATGTTTTTCCACGGTAGATTCACTAATAGTTAATTGTTCTGCAATTTCACGCTGAGAGTAGCCATATACTTTTTTTAACACAAAAACCTTTCTACATTGTACCGGTAATTCTCTAACGGCATTACAAAAACAAGAAAACTCTCTATTGGTTACAGCATTGTCGTACATCTCATCATTATTATAGTCTGAAAGTAATAATTCTAACTTCCCCATATCATCAACACCATCAACAAGCCTGACATTGGCTTTTTTTTGGTAATCCAAGGCTAAATTTCGCGCCATTTTAAACATAAAAGATTTGGGTGAATTGATATGGTCTTTATTTTTAATTTGACAAATACGCACATAAGTTTCTTGCACAATATCTTCAATTTCATCGGGCGGCACAATACGAGAAACAACTCGAGAAATACTTTTTCTCGATGCCAAATATATTTTATAAAACACTGTCTCGTTCGACATTGAACCTCAATATTTATCATAAGATTAATGATGGGTATTGGTAGGACGAACCAACAATAAAAATCCACCAATTTAATTGTTTATTTAATTTACTTTTTCGTAATAAGACTGTAATTATTATTGCTGGTAATTTACCTTTTAATTGTTATCTTGTAATTTACCTTGTAATTGTAATAAAGTATTGAGTAAGGGCTTAAAAATTATAATTATATTGAACAAAACTTGTGCACAGGCATAGGGATTTTTTCATAGCGTTTAATATTTAACCTATAAATCAAATTGGAAGATGTAACCTGACCGATAAAAGTGCTAACAGTATAAATTTAAAAGACGTTAAACCATTTCATTATGACTATACATCAAAAAAGATTGTTCAAAACAATTATTAATATCACATTATTAAGGAATAGAACTTTCAAATACACGCCTTTTTTTTTAGCTTGGGGACAAACCATAAAAATTAGCTATCAAAAATTACGTAATCGATTGTTTTGTTTAATCATGATCTTCATTCTCAATGGTAGTGTCATTGCGGCAGAAAAACCAGATGAAATAATGTTTAATATACCAAGACAAAGAGCAGATCTATCCCTCATTAGTTTCGCAGAACATGCCAATGTTACTTTGTTATTTCCAATGGAAAAAGTTCAGGGAAAAAATACAAATTCAGTAATCGGCTATTATTCAACTGTCGATGCATTAGTTAAATTACTTAAAAACACGGGACTTAAAACCAAAACTGATAAAAGTGGCCAACTATCAATATTGATAGATCCAAGTTTTAAGCTAGATAAAGCCAGTAATGATTATAATAAAATATCAAAGACATCATTATTTAGCACGCTATCATCAAGAAAAAACACAAAAAGAATTAAAGAAATTGAGATTATTGAAGTGACAGGTATACGTGGTTCACTTGCTCGTTCAATGGATTTGAAGCGTTATACGAGTGGCGTTCTTGACTCAATATTTTCTGAAGAAATAGGTAAATTTCCAGACACTAACTTAGCGGAATCTTTACAACGTACCAGTGGCGTATCTATTGATCGTTCAGGTGGTGAAGGTCAGATGATTACTGTGCGTGGTTTTGGTCCTCAATTTAATACCGTATTAGTTAATGGTCGCCAAATAGCATCTGAAAATACTAGTCGAGCCTTCAGTTTTGACACGATAGCTTCAGAGATGGTCGAGAGCTTAGATGTTCACAAAACTTCTACTGCGACTATGCAGTCTGGTGGTGTAGGGGCTACTGTTAATATCAATACCGCTAGACCTTTTTCTATTGATGGCTTTAAACTTGCTGGCTCCGTAAAAGCCATTGTTGACAGCAACAGTGAAAAAAATACACCACAAGTATCAGCATTAATTAGCAATACATTTAATAATGATACTTTTGGTCTGTTATTCGCACTATATTATCAAGAACGAGACACTCGATTAAACCAAGCACAAACAGATGGCTGGTTAGAAAATGTGGGCATTCCAAACCCAAAAACTCAATCTGGCGATAATTATACTGGTAATATATTTTCTGCACGTAACTACGATCATAAAGTAACATTTGAAAATCGTAGCCGAACCAATGCTAACCTAGTATTGCAATATGCCCCAACAAGTAATTTAATTATTACCGCTGACGCGCTTTATTCAGATTTTAATATTGAAACCAATGCCACTTCCTATGGTCACTGGTTTACTGCCCCAAATGTTGAAAATGCTGTTGTTGATGAGAATGGTACTGTTGTCGATATGTATCAAGAAATTGGTTTAGCCACTGACTTCCATGCCAAGAAATTTGACCGTTTAACTGAAACCTCATCATTGGGTTTAAATTTTGATTGGCATGTTAACAACCACCTTAATATGCAAATTGATATTAGTCGTTCAAATGCGACTAGAGATGCAAATAATGGCCGCGGCGACCAATTATCACTTATTGGCTACGCGAATCGAGTAAGGTTTACAATTGATAATAATATTTTACCTGTTTCGAGCGATTTTACTTCTGCTGATAACAGTATATACAGCGGTCAGCAAGAGCTCGAGGGTATAGCTTACGACTCTGAAGTTGTACCTGCGGGAGTATCCAATTTTTATGATACTGCAAACTCAAAAGCACATGTTATGCTGCGTCGTGGCTGGGCGGTTGAAGATAATTTAACCCAATTGAGATGGAATAATGTATGGAGTACTAATAGTGATACCGGCCTAACCGCCTTAAACTTTGGTATGATGTATACCTCTGAAACTAAAATATTAGACCGTTGGGATAACGAAGGTGAAGGTTTTCACTGTGTTTACTGTGGTTATCCTGACCGTCCTAACATGTCAGACTTTGATCAGTATGTTTTTGATGCCGGCAGTGATTTTTTAAGTGATGTGAGTGGTAGCGGCCGTATGCCATCATCATGGCTTGCTCATGATGGTGAAGAAATTTTTACTTTTATTGAGCAATATTATGCTGAAGTTAACTCCGACACTATAAGCTTTGACGCTGTAAAACGAGATAACTCATTTGAAGTTAATGAAGATATTTTTTCTTTCTACTTAGAACTAGATTTTGAGGCTGATTTAGCCGGTATGTTAGTTTCAAGTACCGCTGGTTTCCGCTTTGAAGCTACAAGTACCGATGTAAGAGGTACGACCGCATCAGTAACAGGGTTGACTATTTTGGATAAAACAGAAATGTTAGCCGAATTTGGGGCTAAAGAGTCATTTGCTCAAAGTACTCGTTATGATGAAATTCTGCCAAACTTTAATGTAAAACTACAAATCACTGAAGAGTTAATTGCTCGTATTGCTGCATCAAAAACCCTTACACGCCCTACACTTACTAGTATGTCACCCGTAAGTGTCATTACTACCACACGCCAAGGTGGTAACTTAAACGCTGTCAGCGGTAACCCTGCGCTTATCCCTTTTATTTCTAATAATGTAGATTTTTCTTTAGAATGGTATTACGACGAAGCGAGTTATTTATCTGCAGGTTACTTTAAAAAAAATGTAGCTAATTTTATCGTTAACTCACAAGTCCCTAAGACTTTTGAATTACAAAGTGGCGGCTTACTAACTGACCCTTCGACTGGTTCAAATCCTAATATGCCAGATGCTAATGATGAAGTTGCTGTGTTTACTAACACCTTACCAAATAATGTTGAATCTGCTGTTGTTAAAGGCTGGGAGCTTGCTGCTCAACATACTTTTCAATCTGGTTTTGGCTTACTTGCTAACGCTACTTTAGTTGATAGTAATGCTGAACTAGATCCGAGTGATATTACCCAAGTATTTGCCTTAACGGGATTAAGTGACTCATTAAATTTAGTGGCCTTTTATGAAAATGGTCCTTTAGAAGCTCGTATTGCTTATAACTGGCGAGATCGTTTCTTACAGTCTTTTACACAAAGTAATGGCGACGGTGTCACTATTGTTGAGGAGTATTACCAAGTTGACGCAAGTGCAAGTTACGAAATCATTAAAAACTTAACGCTATTTATTGAAGGCATTAACCTAACTGAAGAATATATTCACAAACGTGGTCGCTTTGCTAACCAACTCTTGTTAGCTGAAGACAGTGGTCGTCGTTATGGCTTTGGTGTTCGTGGAAGTTTTTAACCACGATTAAAGCCATTAAGCGAAACAATAAATAAACTCCTGAGTTGTCCTATCATTTAAAAGAAGTGGTTTAATGCAAAGTACTCAAATAAATACAGCGAACAATCCTGATAATGCTTCAGATAATAACTCTATAAAAAAAATAGTCGTTGTTGGTGGTGGTATTGCAGGTTGGTTAACGGCAGGTAGAATAGCGGCCCGCCATAAATCAGGTACTGAGGAAGGTGTGAGCGTTGTGTTAATAGAATCACCCGGAATTAGCGCCATGGGTGTTGGTGAGGGTACTTGGCCAACAATGCGCAGTACACTAATTGCTTTAGGTATTAATGAAACTGACTTTATCCGGGAATGTAATGCAACTTTTAAGCAAGGGGCAAAGTTTTCCAAATGGGTTGATGGCACTGATAATGATTTTTATTACCATCCCTTAGTATTACCTCAGGGATTTTCGAAAGGTGATCTTGCCGCCTACTGGCTTGCCAAAGAACAACAAAGCAAAGTAAATTCATTTTCCAATGAGGTTTGCTTCCAAGAAGCTATTTGTGAAAAAGGTTTAGCTCCAAAAACAATTAGAACACCTGAATTTGATGCTATTGCTAATTATGCTTATCACTTGGACTCGGTAAAATTTGCTGATTTTTTACAAAAACACTGTATCAAAAAGCTGGGTGTTACCTATATTTCAGACAATGTAGTTAGTGTGAATTCTGCAAAAGATGGTGATATCACCTCACTATTAACAAAAAATAATGGTGATATTAGTGGCGATCTATTTGTTGACTGCACAGGATTCTCATCTCTTTTATTAGGTAAGCATTACCAAATTCCATTTAAATCTTGCAAAGATATATTGTTTATTGATACCGCACTAGCAATACAAGTGGCTTATGATGATGAAGACTCACCTATTGCCTCTCATACTCTTTCTACCGCACAAGAAGCCGGTTGGATTTGGGATATAGGTTTGCAACACAGACGAGGTGTTGGTTATGTTTATTCAAGTAAGCATTCTTCAGAAGAGCATGCTAGAGAAATATTAGCCCAATATGTTGGGGATAAATTTGATAATGCCAGTGTTAGAAAAATACCAATTAACTCAGGGCATAGAGAAAAATTTTGGCAAAATAACTGTGTTGCTGTAGGTTTGTCTGCTGGATTTTTAGAGCCCCTTGAAGCCTCTGCTCTTGTTTTAGTAGAACTTTCAGCCAAAATGATTTCTGAGCAACTTCCTGTAACAAGAAGCTCAATGGATATTATTGCCAAACGTTTTAACGAAACATTTTTATACCGTTGGGATAAAATTATCGATTTTCTTAAGCTGCACTATATTTTAAGTAAACGAGTAGATAATAGTTTTTGGAGTGAGAACCGTGATCCAAACTCAATACCTCAAAGCCTGAAAGACTTAATGGCGTTATGGCAGCATAGATCGCCAACCGATAATGACTTCAATAGTAATAATGAAATATTCCCAGCAGCCAGTTACCAATATGTACTTTATGGTATGGGTTTTAAAAGTGATTACAGCCACGCCCCTCACCTTCTAAATGATTGGCATTACGCCAACCAACAGTTTGCTCAAAATAAAAAGTTGACCGTCACTGCAATTTCAAATTTGCCCACGAATAGAGAGTTATTAAAAAAAGTAAAACAATATGGTTTTACTCACCTCTAAACAAAAAAATTCAATAGATAAAGAGAGTATTGATGGCAAATCTAGTAGCAGTTGATAGTAAAAGTCATAAAGACATTAAAATTAATAATACCTTAGTTGAAGCTCATGGTAAAAACCTCCACCTTGTGCCTGCCGTATTGGCTGAGTTTACACATATTGCTTTGCAGCAACCGATAGTACTAACCAAAAATGGTGAAACTGGACAATTTGTCTGTGCTGGTATGTTCGGCTTTGAGGAAGGCGAAAATCTATTTTGGCAAAATCAGCAGTGGCAAGGTCTCTATTTACCCCTTCAAATTCAGCGTCAGCCTTTTTTTATTGGTGAAGTTCCTATTCAACCCGGTAAAGAAATAAAACGAGAAAACGATGATTTCTTAGTATGTATTGATACCAACTCTCCGGCTATATCGACAACAGAAGGTGAGTCGTTATTTTCAGCTAAAGGGGAAGAAACGCCTTATTTTAAACAAGCAAAAAATTGTCTGGTGCAAATAATACAAGGTGAGTTAGATAACCAAATGTTAATTGAGCAGTTACAAGAGATGGTACTCATCCAACCTATCTCTTTAGAAATCACCTTTATTAACAAAAAACAAACAAGACTGAACGGTTTATACACTATAGATAAAGAAAAGCTCGCAGCATTGAACCATGAGAAAATATTCAAGCTTCATCAGTTAGGCCTATTACTACCTATCCATATAATGATCGCCTCACTTGGCCAGATATATTCATTGATAGATAAAAAAAATAAACAGTTAGCACATAATTAACGTCCTTATTATTTAGGGGTAAAGAGTCTCTCCCATTATGCGAACTTATAAGCATTACTTTTTTTTGACACGACACAGCGAGTCTTACATTCACGCAAAAAATAACAAGTATCATTTAGTGTAATAACTTTATAAATAGCTAAAATCACAGAAGAAGAGATTCATTAAACTAATTAAAAACATAAAGTTAACCAAGTTCCCTCTATCAATCATCAGTTGATTTGTTAATATTAAAAATTAACTCCATCAATATCTCTACTATGTTCTATTGCAGTCAAAACATTTTCATCCTAGGATAACTAAATAACGCTTCAGCCACTAATATACTAACTCAAATAATTTAGGTGATAGACAGATGAGTCAACGAATTTCTCAAGCTAACCTACAAGTTTCTAAATGCCTTGCTGATTTCATAGAGTTTGAAGTTCTTCCCGATACAGGGATTAACGCCACTGATTTTTGGTTGAGCTTTGCTCACATTATTAAAACCTTAGCCCCAGAAAATAGTCAGCTATTAAAAACCCGCGATCAATTACAAGAAAAAATAAGTCAATGGCACAAACATCATCAGGGTGCGGCTTTTAATTTTGAGCAATACAAACAGCTTTTAACAGACATTAATTATTTAGTGCCTCCAGTGGAGGACTTTACGATAACAACAAAAAATGTTGATGACGAACTTTCATTATTAGCGGGTCCTCAACTAGTTGTTCCTATCATGAATGCCAGATTTGCGCTTAATGCGGTAAATGCCCGTTGGGGAAGTTTGTACGATGCACTTTATGGCTCAGATGTTATCAGTGACGATAATGGTGCCAAACAAGTGGGTAGTTATAACCCAGCTCGTGGTGAAAAGGTTATCGCGTTTGCAAAAAACTTTCTAGACCAGACGATCCCTTTAACTACAGGTAGTCATAAAGACGCTGTGAACTATCAGCTCACTCAAGAGCAAGTCATTATAACGCTAAAAAATGGTGTGCAAACCCAACTAGCTAGTCCTGGGTGCTTTATCGGCTTTACTGGCAGTATCATCGAGCCAAAAGCCTTATTATTTAAACAACACGGACTACATTTTGATATCCAATTTGATAATCAGAGCACGATAGCGAAGTCTGATTTAGCGGGTGTTAGCGATATATTCATTGAAGCTGCCATAACCACTATTATGGATTGTGAAGACTCAGTAGCAGCTGTTGACGGTGAAGATAAAGTCATTGCCTACCGCAATTGGCTAGGGCTAATGAAAGGAACCCTTACAGAGACGATTGATAAAAATGGCAAAGTCTTTTCTCGTTCAATGAATAAAGACCGGCCGTACCAGAACTTAAAAGGCGAATGTTTTGACATCAAAGCCCGTAGCTTAATGTTTATTCGTAATGTCGGACATTTAATGACTAACAGCGCAATTCTAGATCAATACGGCAATGAAGTGCCTGAGGGGATTCTTGATGCCATGATCACCTCAACCATTGCCTTGCACGATATTAAAAACAGCCGTAACAACAAAAATAGTAAACAGGGTGCTATTTATATTGTTAAGCCTAAAATGCATGGTCCTGAAGAAGTCGCCTTTGCCGATAAACTTTTTTCATTAGTAGAAGCTGCATTATCTTTACCTTACTCCACCATTAAAATGGGTATCATGGATGAAGAACGGCGAACAAGTGTTAACTTAAAAGCTTGTATTTTCGCAGCTAAAAATCGTGTGGTGTTCATCAATACGGGCTTTTTAGACCGAACGGGTGACGAAATTCATACCTCAATGGAGGCAGGTGCTATGGCGCGTAAAGCCGATATAAAACTCACCCCGTGGATAGGTGCTTACGAGGATAACAATGTCGATATTGGTTTAGCTTGTGGCTTTAGTGGTAAAGCACAAATTGGCAAAGGTATGTGGCCAGTACCCGATCAAATGGCCAATATGTTAGCAACGAAAATAAATCATGTTGAGGCAGGTGCAAATACCGCTTGGGTACCCTCACCAACTGCTGCAGTTCTCCATGCCCTTCATTACCACAAAGTTGATGTTTTTAACTTACAAAAGACTCTCAGTCAAAGAAAACCCGCAAGTATCGATGATATTTTAACCATTCCACTGGCTACTGATACCAACTGGAGTGAGAGTGAAGTTCAGGAGGAACTTGATAATAATGCTCAAGGGATATTAGGGTACGTGGTTCGTTGGATAGACCAAGGTATCGGGTGTTCAAAGGTACCTGATATTAATGATGTCGGTTTAATGGAAGACCGAGCAACGCTAAGAATTTCGAGCCAGCATTTAGCAAACTGGTTACATCATGGTATTTGCTCTGAAAAGCAAGTCATGGCATCCATGAAAAAAATGGCAGTTATTGTTGATCAACAAAATAGTAGTGACCGTCAATATCAAGCAATGGCAACTGATTTTGATAGTAACATAGCCTTTAAAGCAGCATGTCAGCTTGTGTTTGAAGGTGCGATTCAACCCAATGGTTATACTGAACCGCTATTACATGAGTTTAGGAAATTAAAGAAAGCTCAATAAAATCTGATTTTTATCAGCAGCGATCTTAGTTGTAAAGCTAACTTTCTATTTTAATAACTGCTCAACAATATCGGCGAGTTCATTAAATGTTTGTTTTCTCATACTAGTCGGTCGCCATAACATACCAATTTCGCGATAAAAGTCACCACTGAGCTTGGAAATTGATAACCCCTCTCTAATACCCAAATCTTTATTGACCGCCATTTTAGGTAAAAAGGTGACGCCTTTGTGGTAAGACGTCATTTGCACTAACGTTGATAGGCTGGTTGCTGAAAAAGGATTAATGTAACTTTGATCTGATAGTGAACAGGCTGATACAGTATGTTCACTAAGACAATGCTCTTGTGAAAGCAGAAAAATACTCTGTTGAGGCAGTTGATGATAATTTAAAGCCCCTTTACTTTGATCCGTGTTAAAACGGTCAACCAATTGCTTGTCACCCGCAATATAGAAATTGTCTTTACCTAAGACTCGGCTATTAAAAGCATGTGTCACTATAGGTAATGCAAGTATAACCGTATCAATTTCTCCTTGAGCTAATTGAGCAATTAAATTGTCAGTGGTATCTTCTTTTAAATAAAGCTCAAGTTCAGGTAATTTTTGCTGACAAGCATTGGCAAAATCAGTCAACAAAAATGGGGCTATCGTTGGAATACAACCAATTCGTACGCTACCGGCGTTAGGTTTTCCTTGTTGCGAAGCGAAGTCTACCATTTCACTGGCTGACACTAACAATTGTCTTGCCAACTTGACGATAGTTTCACCCTGAGATGTAAAAATAAAAGTTTTGTGGTTTCTTTCAATTAATTGGCAATCAAGCTGCTCTTCAAGCTTTAAGATAGCACTGCTGAGTGTTGATTGACTAACAAAACACGCTTGAGCAGCACGGTGAAAGTGTTGTTGTTTATGCAGAGCCAATAAATATTGTAGATGTTTTAAGTTAGGAAGATTCATTAACTATTCTTATCAATACACTAATATTAATCGAGTATAACTATTAATATTAGTGATTACCCGTTTTACTCTCGCTTTTAAAAATGAAAAAAGTACGTTAAAATTATCACTACATTATTATTTTATTTAGGAAGTTTATTATGGCTCAAGCCAGTGCCCGTCATTTATTAGTTGATACCGAAGAAAATTGTTTAGAATTAAAAGCTCAAATTGAAGCCGGTGCAGATTTTGCCGATGTGGCTAAAGAGCACTCAAACTGTCCATCAAAAGCGCAAGGTGGTGATTTGGGTTCATTTGGTCCAGGTCAAATGGTGCCTGAGTTTGATAAAGTGGTTTTCTCTGCGGATTTAAATACCGTTCAAGGCCCAGTAAAAACTCAATTTGGTTATCATTTATTGGAAGTGACCGCTAGAAGCTAGCGTCAAACCTTTAAAAATAAAAAGGCTGCAAATTCTAAATTTGCAGCCTTTTTTTATTGCTCGTCTCTTAAATATAGTCTGTGAAAAAATGAGATATTAATGAGGACTATAAACTGACAGTTTAACCATCAGCTTTTTAGTTACATAAACATACCTTTCATCATCCAGAAGAAGATAATCGAAAGGCCGGCACCTACGGGAAGTGTAATGACCCAAGAAACAACAATGTTTCTTACAACGCCCAAGTTAATAGCAGCGATACCACGCGCCATTCCCACACCTAGTACAGCACCAACCAAGGTTTGTGTTGTAGAGATAGGTAAACCTGCACCAGAAGCGATAACAACAGTACAAGCAGCAGAAAGTTCAGCAGCAAAACCACGACTAGGTGTCAAATGTGTAATACCTTGCCCAATGGTAGCAATAACTTTATGACCAAATAACGCAAGGCCGGCAACAATACCAAAACCACCTAAGGGTAATATCCACCAAGCAATAGCAGATTTAGAGGCGATCTCACCACCATTATCAACAATACTAACAACAGCAGCTAAAGGACCAATAGCGTTAGCAACATCATTTGAACCATGAGCAAAAGCCATACAACAGGCGGTAACTATCATCAGTAACGCGAATACTTTTTCAACATTGGCATAATGAGTAGTTTTAGTGGCATTCTCATCAAACTTTATCCGATTAATAAAGAATTTACCGATCACAGCTACAACAACAGCCGTTATCCCTGCATAGATAAAGTCATCTGGAGACGCTATATGAAGATCGAGATGCTTTAATCCCTTTTTAATAGTGACTAATGCTAAAACAAAGCCAGCCAGGAACATATATAATGGTACCCAACGCTTGGCTTGTTGGAGTGGCTTGTCTGTATCAAAAATTAGTTTTTGAGCACTGTTAAAAATAAGAAAAGCAATGACACCAGAAATAAGTGGGGTAATAACCCAGCTACCGACAATACCGCCGACTTTACTCCAGACTACGGCATCGGCACTAACACCCATGGCAGCAAAACCAACAATGGCGCCGACAATAGAATGCGTAGTAGAAACTGGCCAACCCAGTGCAGAGGCAATTAACAGCCAGGTTGCCGCTGCAAATAGCGCAGAGATCATACCAAAGACTAATAGCTCGGGTGAATCAACAAAGAAACTCGCATCAATGATACCTTTACGAATGGTTGAAGTGACTTCACCACCGGCTAAATAGGCACCAGCAAATTCAAAAACCATAGCAATAATAATTGCTTGCTTAATCGTTAGCGCTTTAGAGCCAACCGATGTACCCATAGCGTTTGCCACATCGTTAGCACCGATACCCCACGCCATAAAAAAACCAACAACTGCGGCAATAATGACTAAAGTAGAGCCACTTGAGAGTATAATATCCATAAGTAAGCCCTTATTTTCTAGCGAGTAAAATTTCTAAACGTGAGCCTACACGTTCAGCTAAGTCAGCAAGATCGCCAACCCAATCAATAATTTGATATAAAAACATCACATCTACTGGCTTTAAAGTATCTTCAATACCAAGTAATTTTTTGCGAAGTTTGATTTGCATATTATCAGTGTCATCTTCAATATCATCGAGTTGGTTGATCATTTTTTCAACTAAAGCAACTTCACGACCTCTAAATCCGGTTTCTAATAAATCATCTAATTCATTAATGGCATCCGCTGCTTTTTCTGTTGCCTGAATACAACGTGTTAAATAAGCAATAAAATCTTCTTGCAGAATGGTTGGAATTTCTAATTTACGACCTAACACACGACCAGCAATATCTTTCGCACGGTTGGCAATTTTATCTTGCTGAGTTAATAGCTCTAATAAATCAGCACGATCAACAGGCATAAACAAACCGCCAGGTAACTCTAAGCGTAACTGACGTTTTAATTGGTCAGCATCTTGTTCCAGTTTTGACAGTTTTTTACGAACTTTTGTTGCCGTAGGCCAATCATTATCAGCACAAGCAGCAAAAAATGGGATAAGTTGATTAGCACATTTTGTCACCAATCGAATATGTTTTTCTAATGGTTTTATAGGTGATTTTGCAAATACACCCAATATGGAATTTCTAGCCATAATTTTATTTCCAGTGAGATTGATTTCTCATTATTGTTGTCCGCCGCGAATATTAAAGCATTTGATTTGATTATCAAGCCCTTTAATCACTATCCAAGACACTTAGTAAATTGATGTATCTATATACCAAAATCCATTAACTCTATAATTCATTTAGCCAAAACATGACTAAATTTTATTGAATTATAACTATCTTTTCGTCGCTGCCAAGCTGTTTCTTTATTAAATCAATTACTGCTACACGATTATAACTTTTGCATCTCTTCAGAAGTCGCATGGCGAACTACTTTTCCCTTAACAAGATAAATAATATATTCGCAGATATTTTGACAACGGTCACCAATACGCTCTAGTGCACGAGCCGACCAAATTACACTCATAATTTGTGGAATCGAGCGAGGATCTTCCATCATGTAAGTCATCAACTGTCGCATTAAAGCTTCATACTCACGATCTATTTTACTATCCGTTGAATGAATTTTAATTGCTGCCTCATCATCCATTCGAGCAAAGGCATCAAGTGTTACTTGAAGAAACCCTAAGACTCTATGACCTAGATTGTCTAAGTTAAGTAATAAATCTTTTTGCTTGGGCGAAAAGTCCTCTAAGGCAACCTTAGCAATTTTTTGTGCTTCATCACCGATACGCTCTAAATCGGCAATGGTTTTAACAATGGCCATAATTAAACGTAAATCACCTGCTGCTGGCTGGCGTTTGGCAATAACCCGTGTGCACTCATCATCAATACTCATTTCTAAATCATTAATTTGAGCATCATTAGCTAAAACGTTTCGGGCGAGCTCTTGATTTGAGTCAACAACTGCGATTAAAGAATCATTGAGTTGTTTTTCAACTAAGCCGCCCATGTGCATCACTAAGTTGAGTACTCTTTCTAAGTCTTCATTAAATTGACCTGAAATGTGACGACCTAAATTTAAACTATTCATAATTTTTCATCCTGAGCTTTTGTCACTGTTAGCCATAACGACCGGTAATGTAGTCTTCTGTTTTCTTTTTAACCGGTGTAGTGAATAACGTATTGGTATCACTATACTCGATTAAATCACCCATATACATAAAGGCGGTTTGATCAGAGACCCTCGCGGCTTGTTGCATGTTGTGAGTGACAATTACAACAGTAAACTGCTTTTTAAGATCGTTAATCAACTCTTCAATGGTCAAGGTTGAAATAGGGTCAAGCGCTGATGTGGGTTCATCCAGTAACAATACTTCTGGTTCAATGGCAATCGCTCGAGCAATCACTAGACGTTGTTGCTGACCACCGGATAAACCTAAAGCGCTCTCATGTAATCTGTCTTTAACTTCATTCCACAAGGCCGCGCTTTTCAGTGACTTTTCAACAATGTCATCGAGCTTACGTCGATTATTCTCACCACCAATACGCACACCATAAACGACATTTTCATAAATAGACTTTGGAAAAGGATTGGGCCGTTGGAAGACCATACCCACTTTGCGCCTGAGGGCGGCAACATCGACCTGACGGCCATAAATATTTTCACCGTGAAGATTAATTTCACCGGTGACTTTACAAATATCGACTAAATCGTTCATCCGATTAATACAGCGTAACAAGGTCGATTTACCACAACCACTTGGCCCAATAAAGGCAGTCACCTGGCCTTTAGGTATCGACATAGTAATATCTTGAAGTGCTTGTTTATTACCATAATGAAGATTGAGTCCTTTAATATCGAGAGCAATTTGCTCTGGAGCCATATTGGTTAAATCAATTTTATTAGGGCTGTTTGATAATGCATTTGGTGTCACTGTAATCATAGTTAACTCTTATTTATCAATCTGTTTTTAAACTTAGAACTTAATACTTAATACTTAATACTTAATACTTTTAGTATATTTTAGTGTTCTAACATTTTGTATTTTTCACGTAATTTGTTTCGTATGGAAACTGCGGTCATATTTAACGAAACAATAATTGTTATCAGTAAAAATGCGGTGGCATAAACCAATGGTCTTGCTGCTTCTACGTTAGGGCTTTGAAAACCGACATCGTAAATATGAAAGCCTAAATGCATAAACTTACGGTCAAGGTGTAAGAAGGGGAAATTTCCATCTAATGGTAAATTAGGCGCCATTTTAACTACGCCAACTAACATTAATGGCGCAACTTCACCTGCGGCACGAGCAATAGCTAAAATAATACCGGTCATAATGGCAGGGCTAGCAATGGGTAAGATAATACGCCAAAGCGTTTCTACTTTTGTTGCCCCTAATGCCAAACTACCATGCCTCATTGCTGATGGAATACGTGATAAACCTTCTTCAGTTGACACAATAACAACCGGCAGCGTTAATATCGCCAAAGTAATTGCTGACCACATAACACCCGGTGTACCAAAGGTTGGGCTAGGTAATGTTTCAGAGTAAAACAGTTGATCTAAACTACCACCAACCATATAAACAAAAAATCCTAAGCCAAACACCCCATAAACAATGGACGGCACACCCGCTAAATTAATAACGGCAATGCGAAGCAACTTAGTCAACGCATTATTACCGGCATATTCATGTAGATAAATCGCAGCAATTACGCCAAAAGGCGAAACAATTACTGTCATTAACAGTACCATTAATACCGTACCGAAAATGGCGGGAAAAACACCACCTTCGGTGTTTGCTTCGCGGGGATCATCAACAATAAATCCGCCTATTTGACTAAAGAACAATGCAATTTTATCAAGCAGAGTCAGTTTATTATTAAAAGTCACCGCTAAAACATCTTCAAAATTTATCGTGACTACTTGTCCATCCATTGCACGAACAGTTAATTGGTCCCTTGCTATTTCTCGACGAAGTGCCATCAGTTTTTCTTCTAATTGGCCATACTCTGCTTTTAATACCTCAGTGTCTTTAATGAAATTATTCGACAGTTCATCAGTTAAGGTACCATCAAGCTTATGTTTACGCTCTTTTAAACGTAACCGCTCTAATTGATAGTTAATGGCACCAATATCCGTTTTTTGTAATGTGTCAATTTTATCTTGAAAGTTCTCAACACGCTCAAGTAGTAATGCTAATTGAGATAATCCAACTTTTTCACCTTCTAGCATTAAGCTTTCAATGACCCCATAAAAATTACCATTTGATCGTCGCTCAATTACCACTAAATTTTCAGGCGTCGATTGTTGGGTGATTTGTGGGACTAATAGCCAACGAAAGTCCAAGCTGACTAATTCACGATTACCGGTTTTAATCAGTAAACGTTCAACCGTCTCTTGACCAACTGGCAATTTAATATTGGTATGGGCTAGCTGTTCAGCTGGAATTCTTTCACGATCATAAATCTCACCAATGACGACTGATTTCACTCCATATTCGTTCAATAAATTAAATTCAACAATATCTGCTGGCCAAAAATATGACAGTCCACGCGAGGCAATTAACCACAACAATCCCAATACAGAAATCAAACTGATACTCACTCCACCTGCAGAAAGCCATATCCAAGGAGAACCAGATTTAAACCAATTATTCATAAAATTATCTCTTACTAATCTATTAACTTATTAACTACATTGAGCTGTATTTAGCACGAAGGTGCTGACGAATGAATTCAGCAAAGGTATTAAAAATAAAGGTAAATACAAACAATACAAAAGCCGCTAAAAACAAAATTCGATAGTGTGAACTGCCCACTTCTGACTCAGGCATTTCAACCGCTATGTTAGCCGCTAAGGTACGCATTCCTTGAAATATACTCCAATCAAGTATTGGCGTATTGCCTGTTGCCATTAATACAATCATCGTTTCTCCAACGGCACGACCTAACCCCATCATAACGGCTGAAAATATACCTGGACTTGCCGTCAGTAAAATAACTTTAACCAAGGTTTGCCATTGTGTGGCGCCTAAGGCCAACGAACCACTGGTTAAGTGCCCTGGCACACTAAAAATCGCATCTTCTGCCATAGAGAAAATAGTAGGGATTACCGCAAAGCCCATAGCAATACCAACAACCAATGCATTTCGTTGATCAAAACTCATATCGAGATCATTGGTAATGAATTGTCTAACATCACCACCAAAAAAGTAAACCTCCATAACTGGCGATAAAGCAAAAGCAGAATAGGCTGCTAGGATCATCACCGGAATGAGAATCATCGGCGCCCAGGTCTCCGGAATTTTACTTTTTAAGTTTTTTGATAAGTTATGCCACACTAATGCGGTGATCAGTGTTGAGAGGGGCAAGAATATTAAGAGTAAAGCAATAGCCGGTAAATAGTTTTCAATAATCGGTGCCAACCAAAGTCCAGCCAAAAAGCCTAATATCACTGTAGGTAAGGCTTCCATCATTTCAATGGTCGGTTTTACTTTTTTTCGTAAGCCTGGCGTCATAAAATAAGCGGTATAAATAGCAGCGGTTAGTGCAATAGGTACCGCAAATAACATTGCATAAAAGGCGGCTTTCATCGTACCAAAGGTAATAGGAACTAAAGAAAACTTACCTTCAAAATCGTCTGTACCCGAGGTCGACTGCCAAATATAATCGGGTTCAGGATACCCCTCATACCAAACTTCTTGCCATAGTGCCTGCCATGTAACTTCCGGGTGTTCGTTTTCAACATCAAATAATTGCAGATTAAACGTCTCGTTGTCGGCTTTACTGGTCTTAGGGGAAATTGAAATAAAACCATCAGCACGAGGGGCAATTGACATCGCACTTGGCTGAGACTCAAGTAATTTACCACGCCACAAATCGGCATGGCTCGTGGTATAAAACATCCCCATTTCACCTGATGGCGTAATAGTATAAAAACTTTTACGAAATTGTTCGGTATAAATACCGGTAATAGCTTCTGACTCACTTGCGGCAAAGGTACGAACTTGAATAAACTCACGACCATTACCTGTTGAAATTTCAAACCATTGACTGACTTGACCCGCGCTAGTTCCAATTAATAACGAGGAGCCACCTGAGAGTAAGGTCATTGAGGTGATGATTTCATTATCTGCTAATTTAGGCGAAATTAATCCTTTCAGATCGACACTATAGTGATCATCTAAATTAAAAACGGATACTTGAGTACTGCTACGAACAAAAGCCATCGTCATACTGGGCGTAATGAGGATATCCTGAACTTGTGACGATTCAGGAGAAACCGAGTAATCTATCTCTTGATAAAGTGCTTCATACTCAGCGTCATAATTAAAGTCATCTTCGGCGATTAAGGTAGTTTTAATTAATCGCCCATCCTCAGTAAAAGCAACAAACATTGCTTGTTCGTCATTCATCCTAAAAGCAAATTTATTAATTATTTGCGCTTGCTCATCAATAACAAGTAACTCGTCACCTAGGGGGTAAGTGACGTTGGGAATAATTTCGCGGGTATCATCAGTATAACTCGCAGTAAAGGTTGGGCGTATTAATTGCGCACTGCCTTTATCGGTTAATAATAAGTGATAATCAATGCCTGACTTTATTACTTGGCTTAACGGTTCTTGAGTAATTAACCCGTTAAATGAAGATAATTTTTCACCCGCTACTGGGTGGTGTTCATTACCAACAGTGAGTTTATTAACTTTTAACGGATAAAAATCAATAATGCCTTGTTGATTAATGGTGTAAGCGACTTCTTTTAATTCATCAACACCTGCTGTCAATATAGGGCTCGACGACTCAATGCTAATATTGACAAGTGGCTCGACTGTTGCTGATTCAAAGATTGGTTTAATCACATAAAGTAAGTACATAAAAATAAGTACTAAGGTAAAAAGTACACCAATACCGCCAAAGGTAATGACCCATTGGGCTAATGAATTTTTAAGCTGACGTATGCCTGCTGATTTAGTTGCTAGTGCCACGCAAAAGCCCTTTTATGATAAATAAGAATAACAGACAAAATTATAAGACAGTTGTGTGACAGTTTTGTGACATCCTAAATATTATAAGAAAATCATCGATTATTTATGTCTCTAGGTGTCATAAATAATAATCGTATTATCAACGGGCCATTTGAGCATATTCAGGCATTGGGTAAAGCTTTAAATAAGGGGAATAAGCCCTATGCATAGTTTGTATTAGACAAAAAAGACATGGTTTTTTCAAAAGTTGATAATCAAATAACTTATATCAAAAAAATTATTACTTTTTTTGATAGCTATTTTAGTTAGTTCATTAAAAAGCAGAATGGTTAATGACAACAAAATAGGCGAATACCTTGGTCTAACCTGTTGTTCAACTGAGCATTATTTAACACCTCTGTATTTTATCCCTATGTAATTGAAGATATTCAGCCTAAAACTCGATCTGTTGGTTAATGGCAAAATACTTAGGCACCCTTTACACGTCGTTTAGAATATAGAATAATAAATACAATATACAATTTCATTGCGGGAGACATTTGTAATTCATGAAAGCATCACACGTTGTAAGTACATTATTTCTCACAGCTGCTATTCTTGTTAGTCTTATAGTTGGCATGTCTTTTTACACTGTTAATCAAAATGAGCAAGCGAGATTTGAGCGCAAACAAACATTGATTACAATGAAAACATCGGCCCGCCTTCTCTCTAATTTAAAAGATGCAAAAACGGGTCAACGCGGTTACCTTTTTACTGGCGAAAATAACTATCTAGAACCTTATTGGATAGCCCATGATAAAATTAACACTGATCTAAAAGTGCTTCGCAATATAATGCAAGATGACCCCATTAAAATATTGGTGTTAAATTCGCTTGAGCCAAAAATTTACAGTTTGATGGAGTCACTTTCTCTTAAAATTAGATTATTTCAAAATAATCAGCTAATGACAATGTTGCCAAATTTAAAAGCCGGTGGCGACAAATTATTAATGGATGAAATTCGCACATTAATAGGGCAATTAGAAGAAAGTGAAACCTTCTTATTTGAACAAAGGGATAATGTATTTAATAACACATTAAATACATTATCATTAATGAATACCTCGTCGAGTATTATGTTGTTTTTAATGGCCATTCTTTCTTCATGCTTTGTTTATCACGAGTCACGTCGTCGAATATTGTCGCAAGAGGAGGCTAATAATAACCTTGAACAGTCGAATATTGATTTATCTAAAGAAATTATAATGCGTCAAAATGCTGAAATTGAATTAGGTATTGCTGCCACTGCTTTTGAAACACAAGAAGCAACTTTAGTCACGGATGCTGAGCTCATTATTTTGCGAGTTAACACTGCATTCACCAAAGTCACCGGTTTTAGTTCACAAGAAGCAGTAGGTCAAACACCTCAAATATTATCCTCTGGACAACATGACAAAGCTTTCCTTTCTAAAATTTGGGATGATATTGCCTCTGATGGCTTTTGGGGGGGTAGAGTCATCAGCCGTCATAAAAATGGTACTATTTACCCAGGGTCTCTCACCATCACCTCTATCAAAAATAATGACGGCAACACCGTGAACTATGTATCCTCGTTAACTGATATTAGTGACCGTGTATCTGCAGAAGACGAAATTAAACACCTCGCATTTTACGACCATTTAACACAGTTACCTAATCGTAAATTATTTACTGACCGGCTAGAACAGGCACTAATTCAGAGTGCCCTTAGTGGTAAAAAAGGGGCTTTGTTATTTATTGACCTCGATAATTTTAAAACAATAAATGATACTCTGGGACACAATATAGGGGATTTATTATTAAAACAAGTAGCTGAACGATTGGTTAGTTGTGTTCAAGAAATTGATACCGTGGCTCGGCTTGGTGGTGACGAATTTGTTGTAATGCTGGAGGGGTTGAGTGATTCGTCAATAACGACTGTAGTGCAACACATCACAGATAAAGGGCTTGAGATCATTAAAAGTCTTAACGAAATATATTTGCTTGGTAGTAATAAACACTCGCGTTATGTCAGCCCTAGCATAGGAGTAACAATCTTTAGCAACCATGAACAATCAAAAGAAGAATTACTTAAGCAAGCAGATATCGCTATGTATAAGGCGAAAGAAGATGGACGTAATATGCTGCGCTTTTTTGACCCAGCAATGCAAGCGATTATCGTTGCCAATGCATCACTAGAAATTGACCTTCACGGTGCCTTACAAAAAAATCAATTACAGCTTTTTTATCAACTCCAAATAACCGAAAACAATCCAACCGGTGCTGAAGCACTAATTCGATGGCAGCATCCAGAACGCGGCATGGTTATGCCTATGCAATTTATCTCACTAGCAGAAGAAACTGGACTGATAATCCCTATCGGTAACTGGGTACTTAAAACAGCTTGTGAACAGCTTCGTGTATGGGCATTATCTCCATTGACACAACACCTAACGCTGTCAATCAATGTAAGTGCCCGTCAATTTTATCAAGCTAACTTTGTTGAAGACGTTCAATCAATTATTGAAAAAAGTGGTCTAAAGGATCTACATAAGTTAAAGTTCGAACTCACTGAAAGTGCTATTCTTGATAATGTAGATGACACCATTTTCAAAATGAACATACTCAAAAAAATAGGGATACATTTCTCAATGGATGATTTTGGAACAGGTTACTCCTCATTATCTTATTTGACACGTTTACCACTTAACCAAATTAAAATTGACCAATCGTTTGTACAAAACTTAGGTGAAAAGCATCTTGATAATGTCATCGTGCGCACCATCATTGGTTTGGCTAAAGATTTAAATCTAGATATAATCGCGGAAGGTGTAGAAACGGAACAACAGCGTTCTTTCTTGGCACAACATGGCTGTAATGACTTCCAAGGTTATTTATTTAGTAAGCCTGTTCCATTGGCTGAATTTGAAGATATCATCGAATTACAGCCTGATTTATCTCTACATTGTTAATAACATTTAAAGATATCCCACGCTTACCAACAGACTAAGTAGTGAAGCTTTATTAACAATGTTTCCAATTAATCGATAATAAGAGAAAGGCACTGGGTTTTTCCAAACAAGTTGTTTTTTATCTGAGCGGCGCTTTAAAAGTGGCGCTACCAAAAACCAACTGTTTAGGTTAGAAAACACCTAGCTTAAGTCCGAGCTATTTTGATAGCAATATGCCTAATGTAAATATATAAAATACACGACTACAATCACTATCTTCTCATCTCAATAAATTATTGTGCTATTGATTTATTAATAAGTAAAAACCAATAAGTAAAGGTATTGCAAAATCATGTTACTATTACGGTACTTACGTTCAAACAATAGTGTAAATTAATCATGATAATTTCACCCAAAACGCTTGATGAAAAAAAGCGAATTCAAGCACTTTATGATTATGAAATTCTTGATAGTGATGCAGAGAAAGCATTTGATGATTTAACTATACTTGCCTCTGAAATTTGTGAAACACCTATCGCTTTGATTAGTTTAGTTGACCCTTTGCGCCAGTGGTTTAAATCAAGTGTCGGGCTTGATGCATTTGAAACAGAGCGAGACATTGCTTTTTGTGCTCACGCCATACACGAGCATAATATTTTCGAAATTCCCGATGCATTGGAAGACGAACGATTTGCAGATAATCCTTTAGTTACTGGCGTTCCCAATATTCGGTTTTACGCTGGAGCGCCTTTAATCACTCCTGAAGGTTTTGTCATTGGCACGTTGTGCGCTATTAGTGACAAACCTAAAAAGCTTAATAGTCACCAATTAAAATCACTCGAAATTCTAAGCCGAGAAATCATCACACAAATGGAGCTTAGAAAAAAAGTATCTGAACTTAAAAAAGCGAAAGAATTTACTAACGACTTTTTATCAAATATGAGTCACGAAATCCGTACCCCTTTAAGTTCAATTCATGGCTTTAGTGAGCTACTGGCTGAACGATGCCTTAAACTAAAATTACCACCAGATATACAAGATTATATTGCAGAGATTGACTTTGGTGCTAAGCACCTTTTGTCTGTAGTAAACTCCGTTTTGGATTTAAGTAAAATTGAATCAGGTAAAATGGAGTTAGTACCATCGTGGTTACAAGGTCATCAATTTTTAAAAAAAACTAGTAATATGATGGAAGTTCAAGCTAAAGAAAAAGGTATTATATTACTTCTTGATATTGATATTAATGTCCCCGAATACTTTTACTTTGATGAAGGTAAATTGAGTCAAGTACTAATTAACCTGATCAGTAATAGTATTAAATTTACGATGAGGGATAAAAAAGTCACCTTGAAGGTCAATTATGTTGATAACGATTTAATTTTTAATATCGTCGATGAAGGCATCGGTATATCAGATAAAAATCAAAATGAATTGTTCAATAAATTTCAGCAGGCTGGTGACAATAAAGATATAGAGGGTACCGGTCTTGGCTTATCTATAACGAAGGGCCTTGTTGAATTGATGGCAGGTACAATTACCTTAACCAGTAAAAAAAATATTGGAACAAATGTATTAGTTATATTACCACAACCATTAAATCAACCTAGCATTGACGATATAAAATACGCATCACAACCATTACAAAAAATTCTCAAATTAAATGTTTTAGTTGTTGAAGACAATGCTATTAATCGAAAGTTAGCTAAAATAATTTTAGAAAATATGAGCCAAATAGTTACTTTTGCTAACAGTGGTGAACTTGCTTTAGCCATAACACAGAAGCAAAAATTTGACCTTATTCTCATGGATATTCATATGCCCGGTATTAATGGTGTTGAGACAAGTCATCAAATTCGAAAAAACAACATATTAACCCCTATAGTAGCATTGACTGCTGACATTTTTGAAATTCAAAAAAATGACGCTGGTAGTTTTAAATTTGATGATTACCTGACTAAACCTATCAATAAAAAACAATTAGAAGATTGCTTACGAAAAAATATTAAATAGTGTTAAATTCAGGGTTACGCGTTTGTGTAAAGTAAAGTTAATTCAATCACATTTGCTTGCAGATCGCCTTTAATTTAAAATAGCTGTAATTAAAACTTCTCTTCAAATAAAAAGGTCTCTACATGGCTCAGCCACTACCAGATAAATTCATCATGTCGATGAATCGAGTTTCGAAAGTAGTCCCACCCAAACGGACAATTTTAAAAGATATTTCTCTTTCCTTTTTCCCAGGCGCTAAAATCGGTGTATTAGGTTTAAATGGCTCGGGTAAGTCTACCTTACTTCGGATTATGGCGGGTGTTGATAAAGAGTTTGAAGGTGATGCGGTTGCTTTAGCGGGCACTAAAATTGGTTATTTGCCACAAGAACCTCAACTTGATGAAAATCAAACAGTGCGCGAATCAGTGGAAGAAGCAGTTTCGACAGTTAAAAATGCCATGGCACGTTTAGACCAAGTCTATAGCGATTACGCCGAAGAAGATGCTGACTTTGATGCATTAGCAAAAGAACAAGGCGAATTAGAAGATATTATTAACGCAAATGATGGTCATAATATTGATAATGTTCTTGAACGTGCTGCCGACGCTTTACGCCTTCCACCTTGGGAACAGAAAATAAATGTATTAAGTGGTGGTGAACGCCGCCGTGTTGCGCTTTGTCGTTTACTACTACAAAAACCTGACATGCTCTTACTTGATGAACCAACCAACCATTTAGACGCAGAATCTGTCGCTTGGCTAGAACGTTTCTTGCATGATTACCCCGGTACAGTAGTAGCAATCACCCATGATAGATATTTCTTAGATAATGTGGCTGGCTGGATTTTAGAGCTCGATAGAGGGCACGGTATTCCTTATGAAGGAAACTATTCATCGTGGTTAGAACAAAAAAATGCCCGTCTTGAGCAAGAAAGTAAAAGTGAATCCGCATTACAAAGAACAATTAAACAAGAGCTTGAATGGGTCCGTTCAAACCCTAAAGCTCGCCAGTCTAAAAGTAAAGCCCGTATGGCGCGTTTTGAAGAACTTAATAGTCAAGATCATCAAAAGCGTAACGAAACTAACGAGCTCTATATTCCACCTGGCCCACGCTTAGGTGATAATGTATTAGATGTTAGTAACTTAACAAAATCATTTGACGACAGAGTGTTAATTGATAATTTAAGTTTTAGTGTACCTAAAGGGGCAATTGTTGGCATTATCGGTCCAAATGGTGCAGGTAAATCAACATTATTTAAAATAATGTCAGGTAGTGAGCAACCCGATTCAGGTAAAGTTGTTTTAGGAGATACGGTTAAACTAGCCAGTGTTGACCAATTCCGTGATGATATGGACAACAGTAAAACTGTTTACCAAGAGATTTCGCAAGGCCTTGATATATTGCAAATTGGTACCTTTGAAATCCCAAGTCGTGCTTATGTTAGTCGCTTTAATTTTAAAGGTAACGATCAGCAAAAAATCATCGGTGACCTATCAGGTGGTGAACGCAATCGTGTGCATTTGGCTAAATTAGTACAAACCGGGGGTAATGTATTATTACTTGATGAACCAACCAATGATTTAGATGTTGAAACATTAAGAGCCTTAGAAGAAGCTTTGTTAGAATTCCCTGGTTGCGCAATGGTTATCTCTCATGACCGTTGGTTCCTTGATCGTATCGCTACTCATATATTAGATTACCGTGACGAAGGTAAAATAAACTTTTATGAAGGTAATTTCACCGATTATGAAGAGTGGCTTAAGAAAACCTTAGGCCCTGCGGCAGTGCAACCCCATAGAATTAAATACAAAAAAATTAGCTAGCTATTTTATGTAGAATATAACTAAATCAATAAAGTAGGCATCTTAGTACATATTTAAGGTGCCTTTTTTTTAAACTAAAGCTATGCTAGGGGAATCTGTTTATTGACATAGATTCTGTTTAAATGGAAAATAAACGACAGTTCACACGTATATTGTTCTCAATTAAAGCAAAGTTAGAAGTTGAGGAACACACTTATCCTGTTTTGGTTCACGATATATCGTTTAACGGAGCACTTATAAGTTCTCCCGGTAATAAAGAATCCTTTATAGGGAAGTCTGGCAAATTAAGTTTTCAGCTTGTTGATAATAAGTCTGAGGTAACCGCGCATATTTCCATTGTCCATGAAAATGAATATGAAATAGGCCTGCGATTCAATTCTATCGATATTGATGGTGTTGCGCATTTAAGGCGTTTAATTGAGCTCAATTACAAATCCAGGCGATAAATAGCCATTAACTAAAGCATTCTCTCAGTTAAGTCGTATAGCTTAATTGGCATACTTTATGAGAATACTTCAACTTATTATGAATTTTATCAAAGCTTATCAAAGGAATAACTATGAATCATATTGTACTTTCATTTATTGGCCAAGACCAAGCTGGCTTAGTAAATACTTTATCCAACACTATTCAAAAACATCAGGGTAATTGGCAAACCAGTAGCATGCATCACGTATCAGGATTATTTGCTGGTATTATTGAAATTGCGGTGGAAGAGAGTCATTTACAAAACTTAGTCTCTGCATTAAAGGAGATTAAAACATTAAATTGCCAAATTGAAATTGCAGCGCCTAACACTGAAAGACAAGTGGCTAACTTAGTATTAGAACTGACAGCAAATGACCGTTACGGCATAGTTCAAGATATTTCATCCGTAATCCATGAGCAAGGTGGTAACTTAATTAAGTTGGTAAGCACGCAAGAAAGTGCCGCTTACAGCGGACAACTGATGTTTAAAGCAAAGGCAAAGGTCTGTGTTAATGACAAAAATGTCGACAATTTAGTTAGCGCAATAGAAAGTATTGCTGACGATATTATGGTTGATATTTTAAGAGATTAGTTTGTGAAAATTTAAAAAGTCATCAGCTAGCCCCAATAAGGGGCTTATTGAGATGTTTTTATTTTATTGAACCGATAATAAAATCTAAAACGGCATCACCTGAAGGTTGATAGGTTAAATCAAATAAAGGCCGAGGTTTGGCAATCATCCCCCTTTCAACGATTTCATTGGTTACGTTAAAATCTAAGGTACCAATTTTTCCCACTAAAAGATTATCAATTGGATTATCCTTTGCTAAATTAAGGACATCCCTAAAGCCCTTTAAATAAAGATAATCTTTGGTAAAGCCCCCCCCTCGATAGACACGTGTGGTTAAGGTGAAGACAAAGTTTTTTTCAAGGTCAAATTCGTTCATTAGAGTATGATAAGTTTTAACAAAATCACCCTGCTCTAACATGTATTGAACGGCGATAACCCGCAACGCTACGGTTTGTAATCGCTGAATAGTTAAACTCCCTGAGCGATATTCAGCATAAAGCGCCAGCCCTTCTTGGGTATGAGTATTACCTGTTAACCCTAAGCTAAAAACCTTCAACGGATACTTTTTGGCATTAATGGTGGTTAACATATGAATACCAAGCTCGTGATAAGCAAAGGCATGAAGTTCTTTTTGAGTAAATACAGCATCCTTATTAATTAGTAATAATGCTTTTTCATTATTTACCATAGCTTTTGCGACAATTTTTGATGATTTTTCAATTCTACAAATCAGTTCCCATTTTTGGGCTTGCTCTTTGAAATACTCTACCGCTGCATCCGCATTAAAGGTTTTAACCTCTCCACCATCATATTCACAAGTTAGATGAAGTAAAAAACGTGCATTAGCGATATCAATATGACTAGGTTCACCATAATATTTGAGTGAATTATAAACAAAGTCATCGGTACCTATGGTCGTCAATAAATCTATTTTACTCGCTAAGTTATCAATAACATGCCGATACAGTTGTTGAATATCGGCATCATTAACCTCTTCAACTGGCAGTTTATATAGCTGTTCCCTAAATTTATAGGGATTAATATCGAGTTGCTTGTAGTGAAAGTTTGGTAAAATATAGCTGTTTTTTTTGAAAAAAAGATTACGTTGTACCGATAAATTAATTGGATTGATGAAGTTTAATGTTTCAATACTTTTACAAAGGCTAAAAAGTTTATGATCTAGGACTAACACTTCTTTACTGATGGTTGACGAAAGCACGTCGGCTTTTTGTGTCTTCTTCTTCTTACCGTAGCGCCTAACAAAAAAAGCAGCCGTTTCACTAAGCGCATTTTTAAAGCCCGCTTTGAGTTCTTCAAGCACCAGAGGGTAAAGATCTCCTGAAAATTCATCCATAAAGATTTTTTTTACTTCGATGGGAAGCACTAAAGTATTATCAAAATGAGCATTTACATGGGTGATCAAATAACCTCGGCCATGAAACACTTCATCAGTGGCCGCGCGAACATCAACATTAGGTAAGGTTATAAGATTGAGTTTTTTTTCACATTGGCCAACGACATTTCCCCAGCGTTCAACATCTATTTGGGCTGTGCCAATATTAAACGTTGGTGTGTGTTTTTCAATTCGATTATAATTGTATGAATGAATATCGAAAACGATGGCGTTGTTAAATAGCTTTTCGATAACGGTAATAATAGCTTCCAGTACATTGTAAAAAGACTGATGTTTGCTATGACTTTTCAACCGTTGCTTTTGACTTAACGGTTTTTCCCAAACTTGTTTATTCCATGCCGTTTTAAAGTAAGTTGATAAAGCTTTCGCTCGATTAAGATCATATTCAAATCGAGAATCATTGCCAATAAGTTGTATCGGAAACGAAGAAATAAGCTTATCGGTATAAGGGTCTTCTTCATAAAAACGTTCTTCTTTAGATAATAAAAACGATTTTTCAAGTTCAGAGCGAAGTCTATGGCCATTATGGATAGCAGTACAGATTATTGGTGCGTATTCTTCAATTTTAATGATAAATCCGCCAGACTCTACTTCGGCATGAAAGCACTCCCCTTTATGAATGAATGCAATACATTCTTTTTCAGATAATATGAGCATCATCTATCGCCTTTCTGAATTCATTTTTACGTTGGGCAAGGGCCTCTTTAGCATTGACAACGCTTTCAACAAAGTCGATAACCTTTCTTTGCAATTTCACATTATTTAATTTATTAATCCGCATTATTCCTCCTGGGCTTTGAACATTAACTTCAATAAGCTTTTCATTAATGACATCAATACCAACAAAATATAAGCCATCACGCACTAATTTAGGACCAATATGCTTACACAGTGCTTTTTCATTCTTAGTTAAGGTATGTTTAACCACCGTTCCGCCAGCATGGATATTTGAACGTACTTCGTTTGAAGCTGGCACACGCTTCATCGCCCCAATAGGCTCACCATTTAACATCAATATACGCACATCACCTTGTTCAGCGCCTTCCACATATTCTTGTAAAATAACGTAATTCCCGCCTTTGCCACTATTTATATAAAACTCTAATAATGAATGGAAACTCTTCTGTGCATGCTTTTCAACTAAAATAACCCCTTGCCCACCGTAACCATCTAATGGTTTCATGATCATTCTTCCTGACACTGACTCGCGTAACACGTCAACTAAGTATTCCGGTGTTTTAGAAACATGCGTTACCGGGATAAATGTATTCTTGGGATCATCAAATGATGCGGTATATAATTTGGTATTGGCAATACGTAAACCATCAATGTCATTCATGATAAAAACATCTTCACGAACAGAATCAAGGAAGTTTAGGGTAATGGGATTTAATGGTGGGTTATCGCGCATAATAATCGCGTCAAAACCGGCAAGCGGCAATTGAGATTTTTGAAACCCTGCTTTTTTATAAAATGACATAATATTTATTGGTGTCGCTAAGCCTTTTTTAAATACCTGACAAAAAGCACTTGAAACAGAGTCCCTCATCGTTAAATTATGAGGGGTAGCTATAGCAACAGTATGGTCTCTAGAGACACATTCATGAATAAGTCGCAAGGTGGAGTCGGTCTCAGGATCAATCTTATCCCAAGGATACATCAAAAAAAGAATATTCATTAATTTGCCTTTAAGCATGCAAAATTCAACGTAGTCACTCAGAAGTGATGCTATGAAAATCACGGTATGACTAGTTAAAAGAACTAGCCTAGATATAATTATAAGATATTTTTAAAAACTTATTTAAATTAGTCCCAATCACCGTAGTAGTCATCTTCGAGTTGTCTAAGTCGACGCGCTTCGTGAAGTTCTTCAATTCTTTTTTTAGCAAGATAATTACGTTTATTACTTTGTTTTGAACTCCTCACTTCGGTTGGTGCGGTATTATGATCACAATCCGCGACATTATTACCTAGGTCACTAGGATAGTTGTTGTTAAATTCTGAATCATCAGAGGACGTTAATTCATATTTGGAATCGATGGTCATAGTTATGGCACCAAGAGATAGTGGTATAAAAGCAGATATTCTCTGTTTTTGGTGCCAAAGAAAAGTAAAAGATTTTTAAGTTAACGATAAAAAAAATTTACTTATAATTATCAATCATTGGTAAGGTAAATAAAGGCTCTCTCTCGATTATCTAGGGGTGATAATAACAGGCGCTTCAGGTTCATCTTCTCTAAGTAAGTTCTTAATTTTAATAATACGTTCTTCGTTTTCATTTTCTTTGTGAAAAGCACTAAATACTTCACGTTCAAACAATGGTAGCGTCTGAATTTCGTAAAGTTTGCCTTGTTCAATAAAGGGCTTAACCAGCATATCGGGTAAATATGCACTGCCACCACATTGTAACATCAAATCTAAAGCAATCCGGGCGGTACTTGTTCTAATAGCGGGAATAGAAATATCTTTTATCTCTTTTGCATGCCAATTAATAAAACTCGTTCCCCAGTCAATCATAATATAACGTTGCACTTCTGCTGCCGTGGTTATCTTGTTGGCGAATGTTGTTACAGGTATTAATTTGAACATGTGTAATGATTCAATTTTAAGCTCATCAACTTTGGGAGGGTCAAATAAAATAGCAAAATCTAATGTTCGCTCAAGCAATTGCCGAGTTAATTGTTCTCGAGATAATATTTCCGCGATTAAGCTAATATGAGGTTGGTCAGTATATATTTTCGAGATGGCATCATGAATATAAACATCCCAAGTATTAGGTGTTCCGGCAATAGATATTTGTGTCACTTGCTCAGAACCTAAGGCAACATCTTGCTTTGCTAATCTCAAGGTGTTGAGCATATTTTCAGCATGTGGAACTAACCGTTCACCCGCCGAGGTTAATTGAATATTATTTCGTGTCCGATGAAATAATGTCACGCCAAAGTATCGCTCTAACTGCCTTACTCTTGTGCTAACGGCTGCCTGAGTAAGGTATAAATTTTCAGACGCTTTACCAAAATGACGACAATCCTTAACTTCTAAAAACGTTTTAATTAATTCAATATCCATTTTACAGTCTCTTATCAAAACGATAATTATTATTTGTTTTACCGTTTATTTAGTTAATCGCATAATCCACCAAAATATATTAACTGTCAACAGAGATAAAGATGAAATTAACACACGGTTTTAAAGCTTCTGAGCTGCTTTATGATGATGTCAATTTCCCTCATGGATTCAGAAAATCTGGTGAGTTCAATATCGCCGATGCTGACTTACTGGTTAACATAGGAAAGCGGTTATTTATTTTAGAAAATGCACTGTGTAAACCTGAAAATCAAGTTGAAGAACAGTTTGTTCAGCTGTGCAGCTCAGATATAGAAGTGCAAACTAAAATGGAATTGTTATGGCAGAAATACAAAACACTGACCTAGGATGAACTTTTAATTGTCTCTGACTAATCATCTATTTTTCTGACTGAGCGTTAGACGATATCAACCAATAAAACGGAATGTTCTCTTTTTATTTTAATAATGGCTGCAACATTCCTTCTAAACCATTGAGCTTAACCTCATACATGAGTGCTAATTGTTGACCCAACTTCCCTTCAGGAAAGCCTTTTGAATGAAACCATACGAGATAAGGCTCAGGCAGTTGTAATAACTTTCTTCCTGCGTATTTACCAAAAGGCATGGTTTGATTGATCGCTTCAAGTAGCATTTTTTGATTACCTAACATAAACGTAAGTCCCCCCTGATATCATTTAAAATAGGATAATAACTTATTGGCTTGTCAATGCCATAAAAATGTCATAAAGCGATATTATACTTTGCAAAAATAACATTGAACTCATTCTATTAAATATTCTTAAATGGGTTTTAGCTAAAATTAGTAATAGGAAATCGCCATGTCAATTATTCGAAAGCGCAGTGCAGCTCATAAAGCCTATATCCCAAGTAATGCTCGAGATAACCAATACGCCATAGCGCAATTTAACCTCAGTAATGAATTACTTAATCAATTATCCCCTCAATGGAAAATACAAAACACACAAAAGTACTTGCCGTTTTATCAACAGCTATCAAAAAGATTTTTTGATTTGTGCCACCGGTTTGAAATAGATAATGGTATTTTTATCGCCAATGATAAACTACCTAGGGTTCGTTATAGCAATGAAATTCATCAATGGCAGACTAATCAGCAAATTTTATTTTATTATAATCCTTGTTCCGACAAATTAACTAAATCATTTTTTGATGGTGAAGTACGTGCAAAAAAGATTAATTTACTGTTTTTAGCTTCTGGTGACGATATTCGCTTAAACGCTGCCACATTCCATAATAAACTCAACCAATTATTGAAAATCTTTATTGACGAACTTTCGCTTGACTCGTTAAACATCAGATTAAAAGACCATCAACATTTAACTTATGATTTATTTGCCAGAAAAAAGGGGGTCTCGGAGTCAGTAGCGCATAAGTTAAGACAAGTTAAAACTCGGTATGCGAGTCAAAACTTTAAGGTTCCAGCAAATCATGATGAAATGACTTACGCAATTGTGACTATTCCAGTCACTAATAATTTATTTGATTTGGCAGACATAGACCCAGAATCATGTGACCCATACAACCCGCTATATACTATGATTACCGACGCCTTTTCTTTAGCGTGTAAACATTATAATTTAAGTAACGGAACATTAATCGCTAACGGATTAGTGCCCATAGTGCGTCATAGTATTGATGAAAGTATATCTAAAGTTGGCGAGTTTCAACTACTTGGTTTTAATCCAAAGAATGCTCAATGTGGTCTATTGAGTAAATGGGATGCTAATCAGTTAGTAGAACAAGTACAAATTATATTTGTCGCACCACAAGGAGAAAAAAACGAGCCAACTTATGGTCGTTTTCTCAATCATATTGAACAAGCAATGAGATTAATGACCACAGAACTAAAATTTTTTCCGGAGAGAGACCAGATTACAGTCCGTTTTCATCAGCACATTTCTTATAACCTATAATACTGCACACTTTTCTGCTGGCTGCTTCTGGTGTATTGAAAGCGCCTTTACTAAGGTACAAGGTATTGCTAGTGCAGTCTCAGGTTATATGGGTGGTCAAACTGACAATCCAAGCTACCAAGATATTACCGCAGGTAGAATAGGTCATGTTGAAGTCGTTCAGTTAATTTTTGATGACGCTATTATCACCAAAAAGAGAGCTTGGAAATATTCTTTTAACTACACAACCGCACCCAACTTAACTACCAAGGTAATGATCAAGGCAGACAATATCGTTCAGCGATATTTTTTCATGATCAAAGTCAATAATTAGAGGCAGTAAAAATGATGAGTCAAATCAATCAAGATGAAATTTGGCCTGATCCGGTGGTAACTTCAGTGGAACCACAAAGTAAATTTTATCTTAGTGAAAGTTACCATCAACAATATTTTGTTAAAAATCCTAGTAATCGATATTGCCAAGTTATCATTTCACCAAAAGCAACCAAATTTAAATAAACCGTTGCTAATAAATTAAAGTAAACAGTTTGAAAAGGTAAGGCTATATCGTCTTACTTTAATATGACTTAATATGAAGATAAATGGCTTAACGTCGGTCTTATCATTAGTATTAACATTAATAAATAACTTAGGACATTCATGCTTAGAATCATAACGACCATTACTTTACTAATTTTTGCCTTATCTGTTGATGCAAAAAAAATTGCTGAGACTGCAAATGACATCCGCCCGCTCCTTAATGGACAACAAATCCCTTCAGTAATAATTACTACTATTGATAATAACAAAGTTGATTTGTTATCAATAATTAACGATAAAAAAACTATTTTGTTTTTTTATCGTGGCGGTTGGTGCCCATTTTGTAATATTCAAATGGGTCAATTAAAAGCCATTGAAGATGAATTGAACGTCTTAGGTTTTCAGCTTATTGGTGTGTCAACGGATTCCTCTGAAGATTTAAAAAAGAGTATTAAAAACAAAGAATTGAACTACCAACTATTATCAGATTATCGTTCGGTAGTCAGTAAGAAATTTGGTATAGCTTTTTTCGCTTCTCAACAAGTCACCGACCAATACCTAGCAAGCCTGCAATTAACTAACCCATTACAGAAAAATGAAGCAGGAGAGTCACGTTTAGTATTACCTGCACCGGCTATTTATGTTGTTGATGATAAGGGTTTAGTCCAATTTAGTTATGTCAATGTCAATTACAAGGTGCGCTTGAACGAAAAGCTACTATTATTGGCGGCCAAGCTAGTTAAATAGCTCAAATTATCGATAATGTTCAACCACACGATCCTCAAAATTTAAAACGTCGTCTTCCCATTATTATAAGTTTAGTTATAGTAATTTAACTTAGGATGGCCATTAGTATTATCGGCTGTCCTTCATTGATTGAACTGACGTATGACCGACTAAAAATCGCTGTATTTAGTGACTATTCCTGAGTTTAATTAATATCACTAAGAAGATGGTATGCCATCTCCTTAGTGATACACGAATAAAGGGTTAGCTACCTGAGTAAAATAAAGCAAACTGACTTAAATATTTTTTATAATAAATTACAATAAGTTGTGCTATATTCTTGTTTCGTATTAATTTTAAAAAGAGAATAATAATGAATAAGATAATTTTAATGTTAGCCACTTTAAGTATCAGTACTTTTGCATTTGCTGATAATCATGCCAACTCCAGCGAAGATCAGGTTTTAAAAGCATTATCAGCATATATGGACGCAAGACAGAGTCAAGATTATAAAACAGTTGTTGCAATGTCTAGTAAGCATGGAACATTTGATACTAATTCTGATGGAAGCTTTCACAAGCCTTTGACCAAACAAACTGTTGCGAGTTGGGCAAATAGTGGTGATGGAGTAACTAAACATTTTTATCCTGAAGCGACCGCTATCTCAGATGATGTTGTCTTTGTTAGGTTTTATTCAGAAGGAATGGTTGGTAGTAAAGGTAAAATGAGCGATTACAGAACAAGAGTAACGATGACTTGGGTCAAAGAAGACAGCACTTGGGTTTTAAGAAGTAGTCATTATTCTCCAGCGAGTTTTGGCGGCGTTCATAAAACGTTAGCGACAGACTTTGAAGACTAATAACAATATAGTAAACAAGTAATTAGGGAGTTATGCTTTGTAGCCATACATCGCTTTCCCTAGTATTTCTTTTAATTAAACTGAAAATCTTATCGTTATTCGTTCATTGGCCAAGTATCACTAAGTCGATAACCTTGTGGCCAGGGATCATCAGGATCTAACATATGCTGATGGGTACCGGTAATCCAGCCCCTGCCAGATATTTCCGGGACAATCCCTTCCAAATCACCCACATGACAAGTGCGTAATATTTTCCCGGTAAATGTCGAGCCAATAACTGAAATACCCATTAGGGTATCACCAACCTTCATGAGTCCTCGAGCGTAAAGTATAGCCATACGAGCACTAACTGATGTTCCAGTTGGCGATCGGTCAACTTTACCGGGTTTAATAACCACCGCTGACAGAGCTTGATATCCTGTAGTTGTTTTCTCTAACTCTCCTGCAAATAAACAAAAAGAAAAGTGTTTCCAATCTTTTTCTGGATGAAAAAATTTTAGAGATGTATTAGCTGCATCTGTTATTTTAACGCCTAATCGAGCAATTTTATTTGCATTTACAGCAGTAAGTTCTATTCCAAGTTCCTTGGGGTCAACAACCACAAAACTGTCACCACCATAAGCTATATCTACGTTAATTTTACCAATACCTTCTACTAAAAGTTCTTGATCTAACGCACAAACGAACGATGGCACATTTTCAACAAAAATACGCCTTGCTTTACCATTCGCGCATTCAGCACGCACTTTGACTAAACCTCCAGGTGCTTCTAATGTCATTTCAGTAATAGGCTCGACCATAGGAATAAGGCCAGTATCAAGGAGTACAGTTGAAACACAGATACTATTTGAACCTGACATAGGTGGTGTATCCTCTGGCTCCATAATAATCCATGCATAACTAGCGTCCGGATGTTTTGAAGGTAGTAATAAATTCACATGCCGAAATACTCCCCCTCTAGGTTCATTAAGTAAAAAATCGCGGAGTTCTCTGTCATTGTGAATCCATTCTCTTTGCTCCCAGAGTGTTTTTCCTGGAGGTGGTTGCACGCCACCAACAATGACGTCACCTACTTCACCTTCTGCATGGCATGAAACTACGTGGATTAACTTTTTCGATCTCATAAATCCCCTTATCAGTATAAAACACTTTTTTCTTAGTAAAATTAGGTAATAAAAGTAACTTATCAATATTGGATCCAATAATCAATACTCATTTATTCTTACTTTATGCAAAGTAGTAAGCTTTCAGTTAGAATTGAGTAAGTTTCAAATTTGCCAGGGAAAAAACCATGGATAATAAAAGGGATCTGCTAACGTTTGATGGTGTCGATGTCTCTAATACTAGCTCTGCCACAAGTATTGTTTTTCAGACTCTTAGGCAGGCAATCATTGAAGGAAAATTAGCTGACGGCAGTCCTCTTCGCCAGGAAGAATTAGCGAAGAAGTTTAATACTAGCCGCATACCCATTAGAGAGTCTATTGCACGCTTAGCACAAGAAGGTTTTGTCGAAATAATTCGCTACAAAGGGGCTATAGTTTCTGGGATTTCTTATCAAGAGGTTGAAGAAATGTTTGACCTCAGAGCTATTGTAGAAGGTGAGGTTATCTATAAAGCGGTAACTAATATAAAATCGACTAGTTTAGAACAGGCGGCAATATTCGCTGAAAAATTTGCGGAATCACAATCGCCTGAAGAGTGGACTCAGTATAATCGCCTCTTTCATTGCCTACTTTATGATGCCGCTAATTTACCTTTTCATATGTCTATTATTCATTCAATTTTAGACCGTACAGAAAGATATTTAAGAGCGCAGCTTGTACTTTCTAATGGTATGCAACGAGCGATAACTGAGCACCAACAATTACTGCTTTTTTGTCGTAATAAAAATGCCTTAGCCGCCAAAGCGCTGACTATTGATCACGTGAAACATGCCAAGATATCTCTGTTAGAGTTTTTGAAAAAAAATTAAGTAACAAGATTTTCTATCTGCTTTACTGAGTTTTTTTGAGGGGTTTTACCCATTTTTTTAAAATAGAGGATAAAGTCCTAGCGACTCAAACTGTAGCAACCAAAACTAAGAATCATGGTTATTATTGCTCTACTAGCATAATTGATCAGCGAGTTTAATTGCAGTTTATCGATTGTTGAAATCAATTTTTACCTATGGCAAACTGATTAGATATTGGATCCAATAACCAATGTAATAAAAATCAATAATAATAACGGGAAAAATATGACCATTAGCACAATAATATCTCTTTCAGTTTATTTTATTGTGATGCTAGGCATTGGTCTTTATGCTTTTAAAACAACATCCCAAGACTCTTCTGGTTATTTATTAGGTGGTCGGAAATTGGGGCCTGCGGTCACTGCTTTATCTGCCGGCGCATCCGACATGAGTGGTTGGATGGTTATGGGACTGCCTGGTGCTATGTACTTAACTGGGTTAAGTAATATCTGGATCGGGGTTAGTTTAATTGTTGGAGCATATATTAATTATCTTATTGTTGCTCCAAGGTTACGTGTTTATACAGAACTTGCCAACGACTCAATCACTTTGCCTGAGTTCTTTGAAAACCGTTTCGAAGATAAAACCCGATTATTAAAAATAATTTCTTCCATCGTCATCATTGTTTTTTTTACTGTTTATACTTCTTCTGGTGTCGTTGGAGGGGGTAAATTATTCGAATCATCATTTGGATTAAGTTATGAACTTGGCCTTTATGTAACTGCCGGCGTGGTGGTCATTTACACCTTATTTGGTGGTTTTTTGGCGGTTAGTATGACGGATTTTGTTCAAGGGTGTATTATGTTTGTCGCGCTTGTCTTAGTTCCTGTGGTGGTGCTTATTGAATTTGATGGTTATTTGACAATCCATGAAACAATTAAAGCGCTCGATACTGAAAAATTTAATCTGATTTCAAATACTGGTATTTTAGGAATAATTTCAGCACTTGGTTGGGGATTGGGTTATTTTGGTCAACCTCATATTATTGTTCGCTTTATGGCTATTCGCTCGGTTAAAGATCTTAAGGTCGCAAGGCGTATTGGTATGACCTGGATGGTTATTGCTTTGATTGGCGCAATGGCAACTGGTTTTTTTGGTATCGCTTACGTATCAAAAAACAACCTTGTATTAAATGATGTAGAAACGATATTTGTTTTACTTTCACAAGTTTTATTTCATCCATTGATTGGTGGATTTCTTCTTGCAGCGATTTTAGCTGCAATTATGAGTACAGTTTCTTCACAATTATTAGTAACCTCTAGCTCTTTAACTGAAGATGTTTACAAAAGCTTTTTTAGAAAAAGTGCAAGTGAAAAGGAATTGGTGCTCGTTGGTCGTATTTGTGTGGCTGCCGTTGCCTTAGCTGCGATTGGTTTAGCTCACAATCGTGACAGTTCAATTTTACAGTTGGTCAGTAATGCATGGGCAGGATTTGGCTCGGCCTTCGGTCCACTCATCGTTTTTGGACTTTACTGGAAACGAATGACATTCCTTGGAGCCTTAGCAGGAATTATTATTGGGGCAACTACCGTACTTATATGGATTTACGCACCAATTAGCATTGGAGGGCAATCACTAAGTAATATTGTTTATGAAATCGTGCCTGGATTTGTGCTTAGTTCCTTAGCAATTGTTGTTGTTAGTTTGTCAGGAAAAGAACCGTCCGCTGAAACAAAGGCAATGTTTGATACCATGCTGAGGAAGCTAAAAGAGCAAAGTTAGTAGGCTTACAAATTTTAGCCATTAACTGCCACCCATATTAGCATTTATGGTTAAATTATTTACGGGAGACTTTATGTTTCTTTTAGCCTTTTTTATATTTAACGAGAGAGTGTAACTAATGAACAATTCAACCGTTAACCTCAGTCTTTCTGAAATATACGAGCTCGCTAAAACAACTTTGTTAAATAATGGCGCTAATAATGAAAATGCTGATGCCATTGCAAATACTGTAACCACAGCTGAAAGAGATGGTGCTATTTCCCACGGACTTTTCCGTATTCCTGGTTATATTACCGGATTAAAAAGTAAGAAAGTAGATGGGTCAGCAAAGCCAGAAATAGAAGAAATCACACCTATTATCTTTCGATGTGACGCTAAGAATAGTTATGCGCCAATTGCGCATCAGTACTGCTTGCCCCCACTGATTGACGCCGCTAAAAAATTTGGCATTGCAGCAGTTGCAATTCGACACTCTCATCATTTTGCCGCACTCTGGCCTGAAGTTGAGAAGATCAGTGAGGCTGGCTTAGTAGGCCTCACTACAGTGTCCTATCTACCTTGGGTCGCACCAGCTGGTGGTAAAACACCTATCTTTGGCACCAATCCTATGGGATTTTCATGGCCTCGTGTAGGTAAAAATCCAGTGGTTATAGATATGGCAACTTCATCCATGGCGATGGGTGATGTCATGATTGCAGCACGAGATGGTCATGAGGTGCCAATAGGCACAGGGTTATCTGCATCAGGTGAATTAACCACTAACGCCGCCGAAATAATCAAAGGGGTGCTGCTACCTTTTGGCGGTCACAAGGGTTCTGCCATTGCATTGATGGTCGAATTACTTTCTGGTCCGCTGGTAGGTGAAACCTTTTCTTACGAAACTCAGGAGAGCGACAATGCAGATGAAGGACCGGCCAGAGGAGGTCAATTTATTCTAGCGATGTCACCAGATATTTTATCAGGAAAAAACTGTACCGACCAAACGGAGCGCTTCTTTGAAAAGTATGATGCTATAGATGGTACTCGACTACCCGGGACCAAACGCCATAGAAATAGAGAAAATAATGGTCCACGAGCGGTTAATGCTAATTTGGTAAAAACCATTAGGCAGCTTCGTGATATAAAATAAAAGCTTTTAATCAAAAAACCCGTTAACTATTAATTTGGGCGTACATTTATATCAAACCAAGATGATGTTAAAAAAATGAGGTTCATTATAATTTAAAAGGGAAATACTGATTTTTTTAATGTTGATACCGAAATGTATCTTTCGTGTATGCAATGAGTACCAGAATAACTTCCAGTACTGTTTTATTTTAACTTTAACTTTTAACTGAAAATTTATAAAACAAAGCCCTTATAACTTGAAGATGTAATAATTAAGATATTAATTAATACATCAAAGTATAAAGTTTACGGCGAAATTTTAAGGCTAGAGGGTCGCCCTCTGGTAATACTTTCAATACATCTAATAGGAGCTGTTTGCTTACTTTATCAGTATTGTCTTTTTGTACTAATCTGAAGAGTATCGTTAACGCCTCTTCAGCTCGATTAACTTGATGATATTGCGTTGCTAATTGTTGTTGTAATTCAATATTATCAGGCTCATTAACGCGTTGCTGCTCCAATGCTTGAATTTCAGGTGAATTCGCCGCCTGGCTAGCTAACTCTGCTTTAGCTAATAATGCGGTGTAGTGACTGTCTTGATCAATCATTTTAATGGTAGCTAATAATGCTTCCGCCTCTGCTATTTTTCCAATTTGAATATAAACATCAATTAAGACAAATTTAATATCTGCGCGCTCGCTGTCTAATTGATACGCTTGAGATATCGTAATAAAGGCATCGTTTACGTTTTGCTCAACTAGTAATTGCTTCGCTTGAATTAACAAATCGTCTTCTGGTTTTGGCAAGTATTTAGCTAAAAATTCAGCAATAGACTCATCAGTTTGAGGACCCGTTAGACCATCAAGCGGTTGTCCATCCTTAACTAATACCACAGTAGGTAAGCCTTGAACGCCAAATTGTTGCGCTATTTGTTGTTGGCTTTGACAATCAACTGTTGCTAAAATCATTGTATCAGCAGCCAAGGTTAACTTACTGGCTAATTTATTTTTTAACTCAACACTTTCAGGTACTTGTTCTGCCCAAAAGTCGACAAGAATGAGTTTAGTTTTCGATTCTTCTAAAATAACCTGTTGAAAATTTTCTAAAGTAATCGCAACAATATTTGAGTTCACAAGCTGTCCAACATTTTTAAATTTAATTATGTATTAATATTTTGGGGTTTGTTTTTCACTTACAAGGGGCTAGAGAAAAATAAACCACATTAGACCTACACCCAATAACAGGCGATAAATAACAAATGGCATCATACCAAGTTTATTTAACAGTATAAGGAAGTAATGAATACAGCCATAAGCACATATAAAGGATAAGCTACCGCCTAAAACCATAGCAAACCAGTCTACCCCTTGGGTTGATAGCACCAACTTTAACGTTAAATAACTGCCGGCCATCGCAATGGCAGGAATAGAGAGTAAAAAGGAGAAACGCGCGGCATTTTCTCGACTCAACCCTAACATCAAACCAATGGTCATGGTAATACCCGAGCGAGATGTGCCCGGAATTAACGCAACTGCTTGGGCTAAACCAATAAGCATCGCACCTTTAAAACCTAATTTCTCTAAGCTCTTATTTTGATTGGCTAGTCGTTTACCTGCTTGTATATCTGCATAACCCAGTAACAAGCCAAATAAGATGGTGGTACTAGCAATCACTAAAGCTGAACGTAAATGCGCTTCTATAAAGTCTTTACCAAACAAGCCAAACAACCCAGCAGGGATAGTGGCAAATAAAATCCACCAAGCAAGTTGACCATCAAAAATTTGTTGATTAGTTTTTATTGCTTTTTTATTGTCTGAGCGTGTTAATGTGCCAAACCAAGCCACCGCCATATTGCCTACTTCCTGACGAAAATAGAGTACAACAGCTAGTAATGTCCCAACATGTACCGCGACATCAAAGGCTAAACCCTGATCATTCCAACCGAGAATAGCGGAAGGTAAAATTAAATGTGCAGAGCTTGATATAGGTAAAAATTCGGTAAGGCCTTGCAATATAGCAAGGATAAATATTTCGATAGTACTCATATTATGGTTGCCAATTTAACGGCACTTTCCTTAGTTTTTGGCTCGATTTATTATATTCTTGCCATAATGTTTGGTAGTTAATGTTCAAAACGGGGTGGATTAATAAAGGGGCAACCTCTGCCAATGGCCATAATACAAAAGCATTTTTAGTGATTTCATCTCTGGGTAATTGTGCAGGCGTATTGATAATAAGATTATCGTATAATAATAAATCTAGGTCCAAAGTCCGCGGACTATATTTTTTAGCCTCTTTCGCTCGTCCATGAGTAAATTCAATGGTTTTTAATTCCTGAGCAACCTGCTCAATACTATCAAACGTTGTGATACCTATCACTAAATTATAAAAGGCGGCACCTGAAAAACCAACCGCCTCACTTTCAAATAAAGATGATAGTGTCAATTGACCATAGACTTGACTTAAAGCGTTTAAACCTTCCTTGACATAATGTTCACGCTCAACATTACTCCCTAATGAAATATAAATTTGTGCCATTAACTTTGTTTGCCACGCTCAATTTCAACACCCACAGTTGCCGCATTGTGCACAGCACCTGGCTTACCCACTTTTAATCTTAACCAGGGGATCTGATAACTATTGATAAGGTAACTCGCCATACGTTCAGCCAAGGTTTCTATAAGATCTACAGGGTTTTCATTAGCAAAAGTGTTAATGGCAGTTGAGATTTCAGCATAATCTAACGTTTTGGCCAACTCATCATTTTTAGCCGCCTCGGCTGTATCCCAGCCCATAACAAGGTCAATAACTAATGTTTGTTTGATTTCCTTTTCCCAAGCAAAAAAACCTATCGTGGTTTGAATACTTAACCCTTCAATAAAAATTTTATCCATTGTAGACTCTTAAATTAATGATGGTTATTTATCGTTACATAAATTATAACAAATTAGATGGCGAGTTTACCTCTACAGACCTAGAATAACTAGTCAAGTCTACGATAGAATATAAATTGGTGGTTTTTTACGATTTTTTCTAATTAACACCTCACATTAAAAACAATTTAAATAAAGGACTGTTATATTTTCAGCTTGTTATTAATTTTAGCCATGGTTATTTTGGCTTATCTTGTGGGTTCCATTTCCAGTGCTATATTAATATGTAAGCTGCTAGGCTTAGCGGATCCCCGAACTACAGGTTCTAAAAACCCTGGCGCAACCAATGTTTTAAGACTCAGTAATAAATTTACTGCTGTTACCGTTTTGCTTTTTGATGTTTTAAAAGGGGGCCTTCCTGTTTGGGGTGCTTATTTTTTAGGCATTGAACCGTGGGCCTTAGGTTTAATTGGTGTGGCAGCCTGCCTAGGGCATATGTACCCTATATTTTTTGACTTTAAGGGCGGCAAAGCGGTAGCAACAGCATTAGGCGTTTTATTCCCTTTAGGTTTTGGCCTCGCCGGTTTATTAATTATTACTTGGCTAATCGTAGCTAAACTGACTCGGTATTCTAGCTTAGCCGCTATTATCACCGTATCTATTGCCCCATTTTATACTTGGTTATTAAAACCACTTTATGTTTATCCCGTTATTATGATTTCGGTACTGATTATATTCAGACACAAAGACAACATCGCTAGATTACTTAAAGGTGAAGAAAGTAAAATATCTTCACCTAAAATTTTATAGTGACTATTTTTAAGCACTTATTAGGAAAACCATGACATTCTTGAAAACATCCTCACTCAATTTTACACTCCGCAGTCTCTTTATTATATCCACACTTATTTCAACTGCCAGTGCTATGGACTTCCCTCCAGCAAGCGTAAATGTTGTTTCAGCAAAGATAAAGACATTAACACCCGTGGTCTCAGTATCTGGAACAACGGTCAGTCAAAACAACTCCACAATTTCAGCTGAGATTTCGGGTCGTTTAATTGAATTATCGCCCATCGGTGCAAGAGTTAATAAGGGCGATATTTTAGCCCAGATTGACAACAAACAGTTGAATATTCAACTGAGAGAATACCAAGCAAACTTATTAAATGCTCAAACCCAATTCGATTTTTTAGCGAAAGAAGTTAAACGAAAAACCATATTAGTTTCAAAGAAGTTATCACCCAGAACAGAATTAGATAAAACGCTCTCAGAACGTGATGTTGCTAAAGGGGCAGTACTAGTAGCAAAAGCTAGGTTAGATAGAACGTTACAAGACTTAAATTACACTCAAGTAAAAGCACCTTTTGCCGGTATTATTGCCGACCGCATTGCCAATTTAGGGGAATATATTGATAGTGGCAATGCCATTGTTAGACTGGTAGAAACAGCCAATAGTGAAGCGTCTCTTTTTACTCCTATTGTCGCTTACCAGTTTTTAACTCAATCAAATGAATTATTTGTAGAGTCGCCTTTAGGTCAGGGAAAAGCGCCCATTAAAACTATTATTCCAGTAGCTGACAACCGCTCACATCTTATGGAGGTGCGTTTAGATATGTCAGCCTTTAATTGGCCTATTGGTTTGAATTTCAAAACTACAGTAGCGAGCGGTCCCAGTAAACAAGCATTAACTGTGCCTCGTGATGCGCTAGTTATACGCCGAGAGGGCACCAGTATATTTAGAATAAACAAAGACAATCATGCCGAAAAATTAAGTGTAACGGTTGGTATGGCCATGGGTGATTTAATTGAGGTCTTGGGTGATGTTCAAGCCGGTGACTTAATTGTCATTCGTGGCGCTGAGCGGCTAAAAGCAGGTCAAGCAGTAAAAATCAAAGCAAACAATGACCAATTAATTTCTGGCACGCCCGCTAGCAAAGCTGACACTAAGTAAGAAGAGCCAAATACCCTATGAATTTAACGTTATCTTCACTGAAAAACCCTACCGCTGTTGTTGTTGCTATTTTATTAGTGATGCTGTTTGGCGCAATCAGCTTATTTAAGCTACCCGTTCAACTCACCCCTGATATTAGCAAACCAGTAATTTCAATCTCAACGAATTGGAGGTCTGCGGCGCCCGAAGAGATAGAAGCTGAAATTATTGAACGTCAAGAGGATGCTTTAAAAGGTTTGCAAGGCCTTGAGTCTTTAGAATCATCCTCAAGAAAAGGCTCGGGTAGTATTACTTTACAATACAGTGCTGGTATTGACTTAGAGCGTGCGCTTATTGATGTTATGAGTGCACTTAACCAAGTAGCTAGCTATCCTCCTGATGCAACAGAGCCTGTTATCTCGGTAGGTGGCGGCAGTGACTTTGAGTCGATAGCTTGGTTTGCCTTAAAACCTCTTGAAGGTAATAATGCTGATATTGCAGGTTATCTGGATTATATTGAAGAAGTCGTTCAAACTCGTATTGAGCGCATTAGTGGTGTTTCAACAACTAATGCCTTTGGTGGTGTTTCAAGTGAATTACGTATTACATTTGACCCCTACAAGGTAGCCGCTTTAGGATTAGACCTACCTAAACTATCCTCTACCTTGAGTGGTAATAGCGATGCTTCTGCCGGTTTTAAGGACGTAGGTCGTCGGCAATACACCTTAATATTTTCTGGTAGATATGACGCCCAACAATTAGAAGACATGGTCCTTGATTGGCGAGATGGCCAACCCATTTTATTAAAAGATGTCGCGCAAGTAAACGTTAGCTTGCAAGACAAAGGAGGCATGATATCCCTTGATGGTTATCCTGCCATAGCAATGAATGTTCAAGCCGAGTCAGGTGTTAATGTCATCGACGTTATGGGACATCTCCGAATTGCTATGGACGAACTTAACCAAGGCCCACTCAAACGAGCCGGTCTGCAGATGATCCAAATGTCAGATGAAACTATCTACATTAAACGCTCAATGCAGTTAGTCCGTAACAATTTACTGCTCGGTGTTTTTCTTGCTATCGTCGTTTTATGGTGGTTTTTACGTAAATTTAGAGCCACCTTAATTGTCGCATTATCCATTCCAATTGCTTTGATTGTTACCCTTATTGTGATGTATGCAGCAGGGAGAACTTTAAATATTATTTCGATGGCCGGTTTAGCCTTTGCTGTTGGTATGGTATTGGATGCCTCTATTGTTGTTTTAGAAAACATTGTTAGATTAAGAGAAAAAGGTGAGCAACCAGAAAGCGCCTCGCTAAAAGGTGCCACTCAAGTTTGGGGAGCCTTGGTTGCATCAACCATTACTACTGTCGCTATTTTCTTACCGATTGCATTTTTAGACTCAGTATCAGGGCAGTTATTTGCTGATTTGGCGATAACTATTGCGGTAGCTGTAGTTGCCTCATTACTCATAGCCGTTACTGTGTTACCAACAGCTGCAAGAATATTATTAGCCAATGTTAATGAACAAGACCCCCATGCCCATTGGTGGAGCAATATCACCAAGGGTATTATGCATATCACGAGTACACCCGCTAAGCGTTATATGTGGATATTTGGCTTAATATCAACCTCATTGGTTGGCTCTTGGTTATTATTTCCTAAAATTGATTACTTACCAAAAGGTAATCAAAATCAATTTAGTGGATATATTAGCACACCGCCTGGTTTAAGCCTCTCTGCCGCTCGGGTCGAGTTCAATGATAAAATTAACCACCGTTTGATGCCTTATATCACAGGAGAGAAAACACCTAAAATCAAACACACTTGGACCGGTATATTTGGTGGTTTTGGTTTTATTGGCGGTAATGCTGAGGATCCTGACGATATTAATGAAATCATTCAAATTCTTAACTCAGAAGTTCTTAGCGGTTTTCCTGACACCTATGCTTTTGCTGGTCAAAAAGCAATATTTAGTAACCTCGGTAGTGGCGGAACCATTGATGTTGACATTCAAGCCAATGAGATTGATGCACTACTGAGTGCCGCGCAAGCTGGTTATAATACAATTACTCAAGTGTTACCTGGAGCAAATGTTCAAGCAAGTCCAGGGTTAACTTTAGCGGCACCTGAATTAAGACTTATACCCAATGAACGTCGCATGGCAGAAGCTGGCTGGACAAGGCAACAAGTTGCCGCTATAACCCAAGCCTTAGGCGATGGGTTATACGTTGGTGACTTTTTTAATGGTCAAAATAGGCTGAATGTTTTTTTACGATCAACCGATTGGCAATCCCCAGAAGAGCTAGCCGCTATTCCATTATTTACCCCAAACGCTGGTATTCAACCCGTAGGTGAATTAATGGAAATAGTAAGAACAGCGGGGCCAAACAGTATCCGCCGAGTTGATCGACAACGGACCATTACACTAGAAGTAACACCACCAAGTGATTTAACTTTAGAAGATACTATCGCCTTAATTAAAGAAAAAGCTGAGCCCATTATTTACTCAGTACTTGCTAAGGAATCCGTTGATGGTTCTGCTGGCAGTATCGCTTACCGTGGTTCTGCTGAAGCGCTTGACGAGGCGTTAACAAGTATGAGCGAGAGCTTTATTCTCGCGTTGATTATCTTATATCTTTTAATGGCCGCATTATTTAGATCCTTTAGAGACAGTTTATTAGTGGTCTTAACTATTCCTCTGGCAACTATTGGTGGTATCGGTTTTTTGCAATTAACTAACCTAGTGATACTTCAGCCACTTGATTTATTAACTATGATCGGTTTTGTTATTTTATTAGGCTTAGTGGTCAATAACGCCATTTTATTAGTTTATCAAACACGCGTCGGTGAAGGTGAAGGTTTATCTCGCCATGATGCGGTAGAACAAGGTGTAAGATTACGTTTAAGACCAATTTTGATGAGCACATTAACCAGTATTTGTGGCATGCTACCTTTATTATTAATTCCTGGCGCCGGCGCTGAATTATATCGAGGTATAGCTGCGGTAATTGTTGGCGGTATGAGTATTAGTACGATATTCACTTTAATTTACTTACCTAGCTTGTTACAAATGGGTAAGAAAACCGTTGAAAGCGAGTCGTTTCAACAGTAAATAACAATAGTTAGATCGCTGGCAAGCTATCTAACGGCCAGCGAGGATTTGCTTTAAAGGTAAGGTCGGCGTCAGTACCTGCTTTTAAACGTTGTAAACCTGCATAAGCGATCATCGCACCGTTATCCGTACAAAATTCAGGACGTGGATAAAAAACTTCACCTCCCAATTTTTTAGTGGTTAGTGCCAACTTTTCACGTAATGAGGTATTGGCACTGACTCCTCCTGCAATAACTAAACGGCTCAAATTGCATTGTTGTAAGGCTCTTTTACATTTTATTGATAGGGTCTCAACAACGGCGTGTTGAAAAGCGCAAGCGATGTCGGCATAAGTTTGTTGACGCTGCTCATCAGAAAGATCACAACTCTCCGCCGTTTCTTTACGAATGAGGGTACCTGCGGCTGTTTTTAAGCCACTAAAACTAAAATCAAGTCCGGGTCTATCTGTCATCGGTCGAGGTAATTTAAAACGACCTAACTGACCCCGTTCTGCCATTTTGGATAAAGCGGGGCCACCCGGGTAATCAAGCCCTAATAACTTAGCTGTTTTATCAAAAGCTTCACCCGCAGCGTCATCAACCGACTCACCCAATAGTTCGTACTGGCCAATACCATCAACCTTTACTAACATGGTATGTCCACCAGAGACTAATAAAGCAACAAATGGAAATTCAGGGACATTATCTTCTAGCATAGGAGCAAGTAAATGACCTTCCATATGGTGTACTGGCACCGCAGGTAAATCCCAGCCGTACGCTAAACTTCGACCAATTGAACAGCCAACCAATAAAGCGCCCACTAAACCAGGGCCAGCAGTATAAGCAACACCATCAAGATCTGCAGGTGTTAAATTAGCATCAGCTAAAACTTGTTTAATCAATGGAATCGTCTTACGGACATGATCCCGAGACGCTAACTCTGGTACCACTCCGCCATAATCAGCATGAACCGCGATTTGGCTGTATAAACGATGCGCCATAATACCTTGTTCATCATCATAGATAGCAATACCCGTTTCATCACATGATGTTTCTATTCCCAAAATACGCATAACAGTCTTAATACCTCAACAATTTAACAGCTATAAACTTTTAATATCTGTAGCCTTATTAACCACTGCAGGCGATTTTACCTGTGATAATGCAAATTCACTACCTTTATCTGCGATAATCACTTTACAAGCAATGATACTTCGCATTAGAATACGTCACCAATTTTTAATAGAGTGGGTTTTTAATTTTTACTACGGTAATAATTGATCGCCATATAATATAGATTTAAGACTAAGGTTATAAAAAGATATGCCAGTAATTAAAGTAAGAGAAAACGAACCGTTTGACGTAGCACTACGTCGTTTTAAACGTTCATGTGAAAAAGCGGGTATCCTTTCTGAAGTTCGTCGTCGCGAATGTTATGAAAAGCCAACTTGGGAACGTAAACGTAAGAAAGCTGCTGCCGTAAAACGTGCTGCTAAAAAAGTTTCTCGTGAGAACGCTCGCCACGTTCGTATGTACTAAGCTTTATTTTTGATAACAAAAGTAAAAATAGTACTATTTAAGTCAACTGAGCACTCTTTGAGAAAGACATGAGTCTACTTAGTCAACTACAAGATGAAATGAAAAACGCTATGCGAGCCAGAGACAAATTACGTCTTGGTGTAATTCGTATGGCGCTTTCAGCAATCAAGCAAGCTGAAATCGATCATAAAACCGAACCAACAGATGATAATATTACTGTAGTGTTAACCAAAATGGTTAAGCAACGCAGAGAATCTATCAAAATGTTTACTGAAGGTGGTCGTGACGAGCTTGCTGACAAAGAAGCCGCTGAAATTGTTGCTTTGGAAGACTTTCTTCCACAGCCTCTCAATGCTGATGAAGTCAATAAAATGATCGCTGATGCGATTACCGAAACAAATGCAGCTTCTATGGCTGACATGGGTAAGGTAATGGCAATATTAAAACCCTTAATGCAAGGTAAAGCAGACTTAGGCGCAGTAAGTGGCCAAGTCAGAGCAACACTTAACGCATAAATTTTTAGTATAAAAAAAATATTGAAACCGTGACAGCGTCTGCTCTCGCGGTTTTATTTTATTTAACGCTTTATCAACTATACATTCCTATCGTTTTTTGTGTAATATATTCACCCCGTATTCAAAATCATCATATTTTTTCATATTAAAGAGTAGTAATGGCAGGACGAATTCCCCGGCAGTTTATTGATGACATTCTCGCTCGCGCTGATATTGTGGAGGTTGTAGAAAGTCGGGTGCCATTAAAGAAAGCGGGTAAAAACTATCAAGCTTGTTGCCCTTTTCACACAGAAAAATCACCCTCGTTCACTGTCAGTCAAGATAAACAGTTTTATCATTGTTTCGGCTGTGGCGAACACGGTAACGCCATATCATTTTTAATGGAATTTGATCGTCTCGACTTCCCAGATGCCATCGAAGAGCTTGCCTCGCATTACGGCATGGAAGTGCCACGTGAAGAGAACAAAGCCAGTCCAGCTGAACAAAAAAAACAACAACAAGCCTATCAACAAAAACAAGATGATTATCAGCTAATGGAGCAAATCAGTCGTTTTTTTGAGCAACAGCTTAAAGATGCTAACGATAAAGAAGCGGCCATTAGCTACTTAAAAGGTCGAGGCTTAAGTGGTGAAGTAGTAAAAAGTTTTGCTGTTGGTTACATCAGTGATGCCTGGGATGGCATGATGAAAGTCTTTGGCAAGACTTATACGAGTAACCAACAACTTATTGATTTAGGTATGGCCATTAAAGGGGATAAAAATAAACCTTATGACCGTTTCCGTGGCCGAATAATGTTTCCTATTAGGGATAAACGTGGCCGAGTTATCGGTTTTGGTGGTCGCGTTTTAGGTGATGGCACACCAAAATATTTAAACTCACCTGAAACACGAATTTATCATAAAGGCCACGAACTTTATGGCTTATATGAGGCTAAAAAAGCCAACAAAAAATTAAACCGCTTAGTGGTTGTTGAAGGGTATATGGATGTTGTTGCCCTTGCACAATATGGTGTCAGCTATGCTGTGGCTTCTTTAGGCACGGCGACAACAGAAGAACAATTGCAAACATTATTTAGAACCGTCCAAGAAGTTATTTGCTGTTATGACGGTGACCGAGCAGGTCGAGATGCTGCATGGCGAGCAATGAATAATGCGCTCCCGTTAATACGTGACGGCTATACGATGAAATTTGTTTTTTTACCCGATGGTGAAGACCCCGACTCATTGATTAGAGAACAAGGCCAAGGGGCCTTCGAAAAAATTCTGGATGAAGCAACTCCGCTGTCTAAATTTATTTTTAATCATTTAATTGCCGAAGTTGATATGAGTTCATTAGAAGGACGCGCTTCACTGGTTAATTCTTTTCAACCCTATTTAGCTAGACTGCCTGCAGGTGTATTAAAAGACGGAATCATTAATGAACTCGCTAATAATTTTGGTACGGGAACTGAAAATCAGTTAGCTAAGTTCAAAAAAAATAATGCTGACAAACCAGAAAAATACAAACCCCAAGCAAAAAATAAAGTCACTCCTATTCGACTTGCTATTGCATTATTGTTAGAGCATCCCCATATTGTTAATGCGCTACCAAATGCCTCATCATTACAGCATATTAATTTACCTGGTATTGTTCTTTTTAATCAGTTGGTTACCTTGTGCAAACAAAACCCAACGATAAAAAGTGCTCAAGTACTTGAAAAGTATCGTGATACAGCAGAAGGTCAACAACTTGCTAAACTAATGTGCTGGCAACATCATGTTGAGGCGGAAGCGGCAGAAGATGTTTTTTTAGACTGCATTGAAAAAATGTTCAATAGTTTTGTCGAACAACGTACAGAACTTTTGCTTCAAAAAGCCCAATTAGGGCAAATGAGTCAACAAGAAAAACAGGAATTACAAGCTTTGCTCAATGCTTAGCAAATATGTGCGTAAACAATATTAAGGTCAGTGTTATTATTGCTAGAAATTTAGTCTCTAATTTGCTAAAATTTTCTGCTTCACTGTTCTCGTTTACAGCCAAATTTTTATTAAATAGGTGGACCCTCGTCAATGGATCAAGCCCCACAATCTAGACTTAAAGAGCTAATTACCAAAGGTAAAGAGCAAGGATATTTAACTTTTGCTCAGGTTAACGATCATCTTCCACAAGATATTATCGACTCAGATCAAGTTGAAGATATCGTAAGAATGATCAATGACATGGGTATTCAAGTATTTGAAAATGCCCCTGACAACGACACTTTGATGATGAGCGAAGGTAATACCGATGAAGATGCTGCCGAAGCTGCCGCTGCTGCCTTGGCAACAGTGGAAAGTGAAATTGGTAGAACAACAGACCCCGTGCGCATGTACATGCGTGAAATGGGTACGGTTGAGTTATTAACGCGCAAAGGCGAAATAGTTATCGCCAAACGCATTGAAGAAGGTATTAAAGAAGTTCAACGCTCTGTTTCTGAATTTCCACCGGCAATCAATTATTTACTAGAACTTTGGGATGGTTTCGAAGCTGAAGAAGTTCGTTTAACTGATATCATTACCGGCTTTTTAGACCCTGATGCTGAAGAAGACGAAATACCAGTTGCTGCCACTCATATTGGCTCAGAACTGTCAAAAGAGGAACTTGCCAAAGGCGACTCTGATGATGAGGAAGAAGAAGAAGATACAGGTCCTGATCCAGAAGAAGCACGAGAAAAATTTACTGAGCTTCGTAGAGTTTATGAAAACGCTAATAAAGTTATTAAAGCTAAAGGCCGTGGTCATAAAGATGCAGTTGAAGCAATTGACGCCGTTGCTGATGTCTTTAGAGAATTCCGTTTAATTCCTAAGTTATTTGATAAATTAGTTAAGAATATGCGTAGCGTTATGGATCGCTTGCGTGTTCAGGAACGATTAATAATGAAACATTGTGTTGGCGCTGGTATGCCAAAAACAACTTTTATTAAAATATTTCCAGGTAACGAAACATCAACTAGCTGGTTTAAAGAACAAAAAGCAGCAGGATTGCCTTATTCAGTTCAATTGTCAGAGATTGATCTAGATGTTAACCGATGCGTTTCTAAACTCAATAACTTAGAAACAGAAACCTTCTTAAAAGTGGTTGCTATCAAAGATATCAACCGTCGCATGTCTATTGGTGAAGCAAAGGCACGTAGAGCTAAAAAAGAAATGGTAGAAGCTAACCTTCGTTTGGTTATCTCTATTGCAAAAAAATATACTAACCGGGGTTTACAGTTCTTAGATTTAATTCAAGAAGGTAACATCGGTTTGATGAAGGCTGTTGATAAATTTGAATACCGCCGTGGTTACAAATTTTCAACCTATGCCACATGGTGGATTCGTCAAGCGATTACTCGCTCAATTGCCGATCAAGCTCGTACTATCCGCATCCCCGTACATATGATAGAAACGATTAATAAATTGAACCGTGTTTCACGTCAAATGCTACAAGAAATGGGGCGCGAGCCAACACCTGAAGAGTTAGCTGAACGCATGATAATGCCAGAAGATAAAATTCGTAAGGTATTAAAAATTGCTAAAGAACCAATCTCAATGGAAACACCTATCGGTGACGATGAAGACTCGCACTTAGGTGACTTTATTGAAGATGGTAGCGGTGAATTACCGGTTGACTCAGCAACATCTGAAAACTTGAAAAATGCGACACATGAAGTACTTGCTGGCTTAACTGCTCGTGAAGCAAAAGTTTTGCGTATGCGTTTTGGTATCGACATGAATACCGATCACACGTTAGAAGAAGTGGGTAAGCAGTTTGACGTTACACGAGAGCGTATTCGTCAAATTGAAGCGAAAGCATTACGTAAATTGCGTCACCCTTCTCGCTCTGAGCAACTTAAAAGCTTCTTAGACGGTGAGTAAAATTTAGAAAGTTAACTTGTTTTAAAAATCCAGCAATCGCTGGATTTTTTTCATTTAAAGTAAATCAATATACTTTGTCTTATTAATATCATTTAAGAGGCACGTACTTGTAAAATCATAAAATATCAATAGCGCCAATAGTATCCATTTAAATATCCGGGTTAAAAAAAACTTGATAAAATGTCAATTATTTTTTTGCCATAAGCTAGTAAGCGGAAGTCCCGGTTAGCATCATTATTATAATTAACAGATGTAACTATGAAGTATAAACAGATAAGCCTAGCGGTCATATTTTCTGCGGCTATTTTAACAGGCTGTGGCCAGAGTGATGCTATAAAACTAGTCACTGAGCAAGTCGACGCTGATAATATTAAAGCCCATATGGATTTCTTGGCTGACGACACCCTTTTAGGACGAGATACCGGTAGTCAGGGTCATCAAATCGCCGCTAACTATGTCAAGTCACATTTTAAACAAAACAACATGGTGGCTATGGGCGACCATGGCGGTTTTGAACAGATTGTTACCCTTAGAGAAACCACAACAGATGTCGACAGTGCAATGATGTCGATAGAAAACGTAAATGGTCTGGTAGACTTAACATTCGCAAAAGATTTCATTATGAGTGGTTCAAAACTTGTTACTGAGACCGCCATCAAAGCTGAAACTGTTTTTGTTGGTTATGGTGTGGTGTCTACAGAATTTGGTCTTGATGATTACCAAGGCATAGATGTTAATGGAAAAATCGTAGTTGCATTACATGGTCGACCTAATAAACTTCCTTCAGAAGAAGGCGCCCACATAGGTTCAGGAAATGAAAAGAGGCGTCATGCGGCAGAACGCGGTGCAGTTGGTTTTATTACGGTCCATACACCTAAGCGTGAAAAAATAAGGACATTTGCTAAATCAGCTAAGAGTGCAGGTAAACCTAGCATGGCTTGGTTAACTAAAGATAATCTGCCTTTTAATATTCATTCCCGATTAAAAGGTATAGCTTATATTAACTCTGAGCCGGCTAAAGACTTATTCCATGACAGCAAGCGTAATTTAGAAGATATTTTCGCCGATGATAATCAAAATAAAGTAATCAAAGGTTTTGTTCTTAATTCTAAGGTAACTATTGCCATAAAGAGTCAACATAGTAAGGTTAACAGCCCTAATATCATCGCAAGTATCGAAGGTAGTGATGCTCAGTTAAAAAATGAATATGTGGTATTTAGTGCCCACTTGGATCACATAGGTGTAAACACCAATGGTAACAATGAAGATAAGATCAACAATGGCGCATTAGATAATGCATCGGGCGTATCAATTTTACTTGAAACCGCCCGTCTAATGGCTAATCGAACTGAGAAACCTAAACGTTCCGTGTTATTTGTGGTAGTGACCGGTGAAGAAAGAGGTCTATTAGGTTCAAGTTATTTTGCTAATAATCCTACCGTGCCGGTAATGCAAATGGTGGCTAATGTTAACCTTGACATGCCAATGATCTTATATCCATTTGCCGATGTTATTGCCTTTGGTTCAACCCACTCAAGCTTAGCCGATGCCGTAACTAAAGCAGCACAAAAAATAGATATCAGCCTTAGCCCAGACCCTATGCCAGAAGAAGCTTTATTCACGCGCAGCGATCACTATAGCTTCGTAAAAGCGGGGATTCCATCGGTATTTTTAATGACTGGATTCAAATCTAAAGATCCAGCTTTTGATGGCGGTAAGGAATTTGGTAACTTCTTAAAAAACCATTATCACCAGCACAGTGATGAATTATCTCTACCAATCAATTACGATGCGGCTGCCAGCTTTGCAAAAGTGAACCTTATGATAGGACTGGAAATCGCTAATGGTGATAATCGTCCTAGCTGGAACAAGGATGATTTTTTCGGTAAAACATTCGCCCAATAATTCATCACCTAGTATCATAAAGGTAACTATCGCAACGCCACCAATAATTTGGGTTAAAGCTTTACGTAAATTACCTTTTTTTTCTTAGCAACTTAAGAGTTTTTTAGACGGTGAATTAAAGCTCACTGTTAATAGACTTAATGAATAAAAGCGAAACTAACTCGATGTTAATTGTAAGGTTGAAATAATTGACTCTAACAACTCTATTCTTTGTGGTTCAGCTATTTTTAATATCCATGGTTCAAATGATACTCGCTATAAAAGTGAGTTAACCATAAGATTAAGCATCACATTTTAGTGATAACTAAATATAAAAATAAATATTTGATTAAGAATCAATCAAACAGGCAATAAAGTTTAAATAATTAATTTCAACGGGTGACAATAAAATAAAAAATGCTTATACTGCACCCGCTTTGTAAAGCTATCATATCTGAATGGCTTTACTTAAGTAATGGAAATGGCCCCTTAGCTCAGTTGGTTAGAGCGTCCGACTCATAATCGGCAGGTCCCCTGTTCAAGTCAGGGAGGGGCCACCATTTTTTACTTATTTTCCTAGTAAGTGTATACCTACTTTAATATTACCTCGCCTTTAGTTATAGAGGAGTCAAATCTTTTTTTAAATACTTAGAGTAGTCGTTTTGTTAGGCTTATTTTGTAATCACACCATTATGTACACCGTCAAATTTCCAACATGTGCAAGGCATGCCTAAAAGTTGCATAGAATTTGCGGAACATCCAGAATTTCCAGCATTTCCAGCATTTCCAGCATTTCCAGCATTTCCAGCATTGCAAGTTCCCCCAAGCTCAACTGTTTGACCAGCCTGATTTTTATTGTTTTTGAATTCGTCAATTATACTCTGTTGAATTTCGTCATCCGTTAGCATTTTATTGGTAGAACAGCCCTGCATGGATCCAATAGATATCAAAAAGATAATGATAAATTTCATTTTAGTGTCCTTAAAATTTGAATTATATAAACATCAAACTTCTACGTACCGCAATTTAGATAAGAAGCCTGTCGCCTAAGTAATAGGCTAAGTAATGGTTGGCTATAATTGTATAGCAAACATAGTAAACTGTTGGTTATCCTTACTTATTTTCTTGTTATGGCGCTTTAAAAGTGATCTTAACTCTAGCTTTGAAAGTTTAAAACCTGCATGATCTTAGTACTGTCTATTGCATTTTGAGACTTATCTCCAAAGTTAACACCATCGAATAAACATCAGCTATTAATCTAAAGTAGCCAAAAAGCTACAAGGTAGCTCCCATGAAGACAATAATTTCAAATCCTTTCTAGGTTTATCCCATGTAAAAAGCATTTTTATATTTTATTCCTAATGATCTAGGTGCATATAAGAGCGAGTTAAGAAAATGTTAATGAACAGCAACTTGACTAATTTATTTTTTTTCCTTTATATATTACATATTATGTGTCCAAAAACCATATATTTAACATTTATTTAACGTTAAATAAACAAAGCAATTAAATTAATACTTACTAAAAAAAGGGAGTAAAGCAATGAGTGAATCAGCTTCTACCTACCCTAGCTCTAAATTCACAAGCGCCAGCCCAGTAACACATGGCGAGCGTATCAACTCTATTGAGATCATGGGTGGTGTCGCGCTATTGGCATACTGTTGATGAATATCACTGGTATGGTTTTACCCAAGGCCTAAAGTAACCCAACCATCTACGGTGGTGTCGAAGGACTGGATCTTTTGGCTTAGGTAAGCACCCATATGTATTTTGAAGGCATAATGCGGGGTATGTTCTCGACGCTATTCGGCGCCGGCATCATTCTTTTAACATCACGCGTGAAGCCAGAAGCAACAATCGCCAAATAACCGATATTTATTACCGACGAAATATATTGCTGATATTTTTTGGTATGGCATATGACCATTGATTGTTATGGGCAGGGATATCTTGTTCTCCTAAGGCATTGCAGCGCTATTTCTCTTCCCGTTGCGCAAAGCGGTACCTCGAACCCTTTTGATAATGTGCTTTAGGATATATGCTATATTGTTCGCGTAGGGTTTTGCCGAACACAAAATACTGATAACGCAACATGCTGATGATCAAGCTGCGCAGATTATCAGCACACACAAATACAACATTAAAAATATTCTTTAAAAAAGTGATTTGCATTTTAAACCATATAATCACAAAATAAATATAGTCTGCTATAAACTGAGAATTCTAAAAAATTTTGGTAGGTGTATACGCTTTAAATAAACGCTCAAGGGGTTGCAATAGATACTCCATCTATATTTACTTAATAATTTCACCACTAATATTTTTATTAATAATATAAATGGTTCCCTCAAGAAAAAAGCTGAGTAATTCTATCTCTTGTTTACTCTTTTTGCTTGATTGTAATCGACCGGCGAATTCTTTTAATAACTCACACTCTAAGTCTGCACTTATTCTAGCCAAGATATACCCCCTTAATATATTAAATTAAACTATTACCTATAATCATCATACAAATCATAGATGGTTTATATCTATAAATTATCAATATCTTACTTTGTTGCTGATGGTTTATTTAAAATCATCTATTGATAAAAGTCTTTATGATTTATAGTTCCAGATAAGTTAGCCAGATTAGCGAAAGTGGGATCAATTAATTCAGTTTTACTTTCCATAGTCTGGCTAAAGTAATTGTTACCTTGTTGTTAACAATAGCCTAGCTTTCTAGATTGGCCACTGAGTTAAATCAGCTATTACTTTCTTTAGTGTAAAAAATTATAACAGGCCACTAACCCTGCTATTAAAAACTCCCTAGCAGTTAATTAGCCAATTTCCTTCAAGTCCTTAGCAAAAAATAAAAGTAAATATAGTCACCTCTCATAATATTTTGATGAATAAGCAGCAGATAAAATTGACATAAAAACACTCGTTTTAGTTGCTCTACCCTTGTAACAAAAAACTTGCATAAAAATCCTACCCGTTGAAGTTCCCAATAGCGCGGATAAAGTATTGTTTATGTTTAGGCTAAGGTCGCACACCCGCTTAATAAACATATGGTATTCAACAAAACATATATATTTGTACTTGTCGTTATGTCGTCTACACTTATTAAATTCACAAGTTTAAGTACAACAGGTAAATCAATATTTTTATGATCTAAAACGTCAAAGTATACGTAATTAATCAAATAAACCAGATAGGAATAGATTAATTATTAGTACTTTAACTGGTTTAATAAATTAGAGGGTAGCCAACAATGAAGAAATTAACTAAACGTAATAAACATGTCTGGTATTGCATGATTAAGCCTAAACTAGAACCTAAACAGATAGATCTTAAAGTAAACTAAGCTATTTGATAAATAAGATACTTATAGGAGTATTACTCGGTGAAAGTAGTACTTAGAGGGTAGTTGATTAGTCGCAAGGGTCAGCACTCTTTAAAGCGCCAATATTATTGAAGTAAGTCAGCCAAACTAATAGTAAAAACGCAAAAAGATCCTTTGCGTTTTAATCATTAATTACTGAAATTACCAAAGACATTATTCATATAGAAGATCATCAATTAAAATAGCCGCTGCAACATTTCCACCGTCTATATTAACAGGGTTCCAAAAAGCAAAGGGGACTGTTAACTGAGTAAAGTCAACCTCGGTAAAATCACTTAATGGGATAGTGTATTTCACAAAGCCATCGGTCAATGCTTCTGGTGTGTAATCAGCAAGTCGTAAGCTGGTACTACTCGACACACTCTCTACTTTAATTTCAATGTCAGCCAATTCGTCTGGGCGTTCTATCGAAAAGACTAAACTCGTATAGCCAGACATATCTAATGGCTCATCTAAGACTAAGTAGCCACCACCCCAGCTGTTGCCAGGAAAGTCCCATAATAAACTTTTTTCACCATCGATAGCTTTGTCAGCGTTGGTAACTTCAGGTGACGCTGGGCCATAGGTTATTAATTCTGATTGGTTAAATAAAGTAAAATCACTATTAAAAAGGTTTGCTAGCGTGTAATAAATTGGCCCGCCCAATGTTTCTGAACCTTCTTCTACTGCTGGTGCTGGGGGAAATACCACGTCAGAATGTTGATAAACACGTACGTAGTCAACATACATATTTTGAGGGAAAACTGTTGTATCATCAGGTTGGCCTGGAAGATTACCACCAACCGCTAAATTTAATATCAAATTAAAGCTGCGTTGATATTCCTTCATGTCGTCTGAAAAAGACTGATAAAAATACTCTACGCCGTCTAAACTATAGGCTAATGAAGTTTCGTCCCAGTCTAAAGTGAATTCATGATAGGCATCACTAAAGTCTTCCCCTGTTAAAGAAACTTCACTTTGATGTTTTATTTGATAGGAAAAATCGCTGTTAACGTAGTGCAAGGTACTGAACATGGTTTCAGGGACACTACCTATAACTTCTACCATGTCAATTTCACCACAACCTGGCCACTTTATTTCCGGACGGTTGTCACCCAATAACCAAATAGCCGGTAAAAAACCCTTACCTTTGGGCATTTTTGCCCGAACGACAATTTTACCATAACGCATACTTTTTAATGTTTCAGTTGTCAGTCTTGCCGAGGTATAAGTATTGTCTGTAGCGGTTGTTTCTTTTAAAGCGGTAATAACCAATGACGAAGTCCCATCATCTTCAACAGCAATAGAAGCGTTTTCAGGGTGGTTAGTGTAATTTTGTAGTTCATTATTACCCCAACCTTGGCCAGGAGCTTCCCCTGTACCATCACCTAGGTTATATCCCCATATAGAGGGATCAATCTCGGAACCATTAAACTCATCACTCCACAGCAAGGTATAACCCTCGTAAGTTGTTATGATGGTTTCAGTTTCAGTTTCAGTTTCAGTTTCAGTTAATATTTCTATTTCTTTTAACTCATCTTTATCGTCACCACAAGCAACTAAACCTAAAGACATAATTAATAATAAAGTCGTATTTTTCATGCTATTAATCCCTGATTTTTCACATTTATTACGAAGAACGATAAAACAAAAATGAGCAAAAAACATTCAAAAAAAGACTAAACGAACTAAAAACGTGTTGGGGTGGAATAAATTATTAATGTCAGTGACATAAAATAAATAAGCTACTAGTAAGAATAGTTCTGCATAATATACCTTAGTGGGCAATATACTGTCTGATAACGTCACCGTGACTTCGACTAACTTTTAACTGTTCTCCACAACTAAGAAAAACAAAAAACTCTCCTTTGGTATGTCTTGTAGCGCGCTCTATTTTTGTCATATTAATAATCGTTGAGCGGTGGATGCGTTTAAAAAATTGAGGGTCAAGTTGCTCAAGTAAATCCTTCATGGTACTTCGCATAACATGGGTTACGCCATCACTATGAACACACATGTAATCCCCGGCAGCATCAATCCAGTCGATATGCTCCATATTAACTAAAGTGACAGTAACACCGTCTTTAATCGAAAGTTTGTCGGAATAATGATGACCCTCAGTTATCAATGACTTGAAGGGATCACTTTGTATTAATACAGATGAGGGCGTTGCATCAATTTGTCCTAATGCATCTAATAAGTGTTGCTTAACATCACGAAGTGCATTTTTGGAAGAATGAGCTAGAACAGCCCTTTGCACAGCCCTTTCTACTTGTTTCTCATCCAATGGTTTTAATAAATAATCAACAGCGTTAAGATCAAACGCAGCTACCGCATATTGGTCATAAGCTGTGGTAAAAATTATCATCGGCATAGTGTGTAAATCTAATGCCTTCACTACTTCAATTCCATTCATACCCGGCATTTGAATATCAAGGAAAATTAAGTCTGGGTGATACTTCGAAACCGAATCTAACACCTGACGGCCATTTTTACATTCCGCCACTAATTCTATTTCTGTTATATCGCGTAAATTAGCTTTGAGTAAACGTCTTGCTAAAGATTCATCATCAACAATGAGGGTTTTTAATTTAATCATATTATTCACTGCCTTTTTTGATAGGGTAAACTCATAGCAATTCGAAGGCCATGAGGTACTAAATTTTCTAAAGAAAATGTATGTTGTTGGTCAAATAAGGTTTCAAGACGCTGTTGGGTATTGCATAATCCGATACCACTCGGGCTAGGTAATTTACCATTAACTAATTCTGCACCGGGACCATCGTCACTAACCGATAGTATTAACTGCCCTTTCCTAACTATTGCTGTAATCACAATAGTTCCACCGTTTTCTTGTTCAGCTATAGCGTACTTAATCGCGTTTTCAACTAAAGGCTGCAGCATTAAACTGGGCACCAAACATAAGCTAGCGGAAGGTTCAATATCCGTTTCAACAATTAATCGTTCACCAAAACGTACTTTTTCAATATCCAGATACAAAGTAAGCGCATCTAGCTCCTCCGATAAACTCACCAACTGATCATGGTCACCATGAAGTGAATACCGTAAAAATTTTGCAAGCTTAGACACCATATTTTTACCTTGCTCTTGATCACCTAGTTTAATTAGGGCGTAAATGGCATTGAGGGTGTTAAACATAAAATGAGGGTTGAGTTGATAACGTAGCATTTGTAACTGCGCTTCTTTTGCCGATTCTGACGCTTGCAGACTCAATAATTTAGCTTGCTGAGCCTCAACCGTTGCTTCATCTCGTTCAATCTGAAATAGCATCGCGTATTTAATGCCATGATAGGAGGTTGCCCAACATAAAAATATTAATAAGGAGGTAAAATACCACCCACCAAACTCTCGCCAAATACCATGATAATTACCAGTTATATTAGTTGAAGCCGCAATATTAAAATCAAATACCAAGCGTTCCCATGTATTAACCTTGGTTGTTTGGCTTTGAGTTTCAGCACTGTGGTTACTGTTATTATGATCTTCCAACTTTAGACGAACCGGTATACCTGCATCAGGTGAGTACACCCAAACACTTAAAGCACTGTTAGAAATATTGATAGGGATTTCACTAGCGAAACCGTTAGTGGTACTCATGGTAGTACCAGCCCATGCTTCTGCATATGCTAACTTAGTAGTGACGGCTACATTACCTCCTCGTCCACTAGGATCGGGTTCAATGGTAGTATATGTACCCCCAAAATCTGTGAGTTTATAGTTAACCCCTACCTGGTCAAAACTAACAGGTAAATCAATTTGTTGTAGCCCTCTGCCCTCAGTAAAATTTACATTTATATCAGTTCCACTGAAACGTGAGTCTGATTCACCAAAATTTATGTCGTCCCAATAATATTTTTTTTCACCGCTACTAGCACCGTCTGTACCAAAATTAAAAAATATAGTGGCTTTATCAAACACCCAATCAGGGTCTTTAAGGTTTTCTGGTGAACTTGAGGCTAGGACAATTGACAAGAATAACTGAATTCGAATTACGGTCCAAAGCAATGCGATCAGTACAATAGACAAAGCACCAATAATTGTCCTACCAATATATGGTTTATTCCATTGATAAAGAAAAACTTGCCGAAGAATTAAGCTGAAAAGTACACCAAGAAGTGACTGTAGCAAGCCATGAATATTATTTGTCAAAACATCAGTAGTGGTATACCAAAGGGTAAGGGCCAAGTAAGTAATTATTGACAGTGTTAACCAGCCAAAAATTTGTAACCCCCAAAAGAGCTTACTTTTAGACGTCTTGGTTTTATTTAAGAAAGATGACCAAAAAATAACTATAGCTCCATGTTTAAAATATTAATTTTTATTATTCCACCCAATATAACAACATTAGTTATATTACTATGATAGATTTTTGGCTGATTACAGCCCGATATATCTAGTTATTATCCCTATGAAACGTTCAGGTTAATCCATTTGAAATTAGTGGTTATCAAAAACGAAATCAACACGCCATGGATAACACAAAATAAAAATAAAATAAAATAAAATAAAAATAACTTTATTATTATTCTAATACTATAATAAATAGATGAATAAGTATAATCCTCGTAATCTTATCTTCTAAAGTTATTGTTTAGGTTTATCTAACTATTAAGATGCTAAAACTAAGGGTATAAACTCGAACAAATAACTGTCTATCTCTAACGTAAACACTATTATTATTAATTACCAAACCTTACCACTGTCCAACATCAATTTTAAAGAGTAACTACAGTAAGTAACTGTAGTTACTCCAGAAAGAAATGACCGAATAACCAGCCAATAATTGATATGTTTTTATATCAAAAAAATGACAAGTTATTGGTAAATTGGACGCTGAATTTGGCAGCATCAAGTCCGTTAGTTATATTGTTATAATTAAGAATTTCTAGATACATAGGGATAATTATGAAGGGTATTATTTTTTCTGAGTTTATAGAGCTTGTTGAAAAAACATTTGGCCTAGCGGTCTGTCAAGATATGCTAGAGGAAAATAATGACGAGGGTATATATACATCTACCGGAACTTATAATCATCTAAATTTAGTAAAACTAATTATTTCATTGAGTAAATTAACAAACATTAGTGTTGGGACTTTACAAAAAACCTATGGTAAATCAGTATTTATAAGCTTATTAAAGAGTATGCCTAGCCTGAAGCTAGACTCATAATCGACCTTTGAATTTATAACTCAAGTCGAACAATATATCCATGTGGAAGTCAAAAAGTTATATCCACAAGCTAGCCCCCCTAAGTTTGACCTTATATCGACCAGTGAGTACGAGATGACGTTAGATTATATTTCTGCTCGCTGCCTGTCTTATGTATGTTTTGGTCTTATCGAAGGTTGTGCTGAGTACTTTAATGAAAAGATTAATATCCAAATGCACGCAATTCAAGCAGATGGATCTCAAGTTCGCTTTACATTAAAAAAGTATATGTGATGTCAATGGACAGCATAAAAATGATTGAGTTACTTAATAAAAAGATTGTGCGCGAAACTAAAATCTGAAAGGTAGCTGAAGCACTATTAGAACAAAAAAGTACAGAGCTGTACTATGCTAAATTACTTGTTGAGGACTCTTTAGTTATAGTTAAAAAGCAAGCTCAACAAAAAGAGAACCTTCGTTTTTTCACAAAAAAATTAGAAACAATCTTATTAACTTATAACTCTCAATTATTACAAGCACCTCCTTCAACTGCAGTGATACAGAAACTACTGAACGATCTAACCAACATAGAAAACATTAAAGCAGTTCGTTTTTCTACCACTTTAGAACTATTAGAAAAAAAATATTTACAGTCAAGTGATGGATGTTATTTTTATCATTTTCCAATCACGAAAAACAATATCCAATGGAAAGACGATTATTCACAGTTTTGTTCATATTTACATTTTGGTTCTAAAAAAGTGGGTGAATTACACTTTATCTTTACCATAGCGCCTAATGAGACCTGGCATAGCACTATTGAAAAACAATATTCTCTAATTACAGATATGATTAGTGCTTCATTGCAGCGTCAATTGTTACTTAATAAAACGATTAGAGAGAAAGTGCGGGCTGAAAAATCGGAGAAGGCTACTCGTGACTTTGTTGCAATGATAAACCACGAATTAAGGACACCGTTAAATGGTTTACTTGGTGCCGCCGAACTCATAGAGGCGACATCTATAACACACCATCAACAAAAATTACTTAACACAGTTCACCAAGCTGGCGAAATGCTCCGAGTTATCATTAATGACTTACTAGATATCAGTAAGATTAATGCAGGTATGATGGACTTGAAGTTAGTGATGTTTTGTCCTAGAACCTTAATTGAAACTGTTAGACAGATATTTCAAACTAAAATGAAAGAAAAAGATCTTATATTTAATTGTGAGTTCGATAAATTTATTCCTCAAAACCTTCTGGGAGATTCTGATAGAGTTAAACAAATACTAATAAACCTTATTGGTAATTCAGTCAAATTCACTAATCATGGTGAAATACACTTAGCCGTTTCATGGAAAGATACTTCACTTATTTTTATTATTTCTGATACTGGATGTGGAATTCCAATAACCAAGCAATCAACCTTATTTGATCCATTTATACAGGTTGATAATTCTAGCCAAAGGAAATTTGAAGGTACCGGCTTGGGTCTATCTATTTGTAAGTATTTGGTTGAGCTAATGGAAGGCAACATAAGCTTTACCAGTGAACTAAACAAGGGCACTGAATTTATAGTTTCTATTCCTTTAGAAACCATATCAGAAGTAGTAGAAAATACTATTGAAGCTAAGAAAATTAATCGTCCAATAGAAAGATTAAAAATCTTAGCTGTTGAAGATATTAAAATGAATCAAGCAATATTAGGGATGATGTTGGATGAGTTCAATATTGAGCACCAATTCTCAGATAATGGTCAATTGGCACTTGAAGTTCTAAAAGAAAACGAATTTGATATTATTTTAATGGATTGTCGTATGCCCATTTTAGATGGTTTTCAAACAACAAAAACTCTACGTAGTCTCGGTTATACCCGACCAATAATTGCCATTACCGCAGGAACTACATCATTTGAGACTTCAGAGTGTATATCTTCGGGCATGGACGATATTTTATATAAACCTTACAAACTAGAAGAATTAAATTTAATATTAAAAAAATGGGCCTGATACATAGAAGCTATTACATGACTCAATGAAATATCATCCTTATCTAGAGTATATAAGTTGCAACCAATCTTTCTTTCCAAGAAAAGTTAACTTATAAGGAACTAACATCCTCTTACTTCACGAAAGCTAACAGTTTAAACTTATTTAATTTTATTCCAGACAGCAAAAAACCCGACACATAGTGTCGGGCTTCTCTAAATGAGAAGTCTAGCAATGTCCTACTCTCACATGGGAACTCCCACACTACCATCGGCGCTAACACATTTCACTTCTGAGTTCGGAATGGGATCAGGTGGG
>Ga0209279_10000021_pt1 | contig 124382 bp, 110 predicted proteins | sample CoawatmetaG00DNA_3_FD_187508 | JGI IMG/M metagenome (GOLD analysis project Ga0209279, IMG submission 187508) | Marine microbial communities from the West Antarctic Peninsula - Coastal water metaG006-DNA (SPAdes) (version 2) | ecosystem: Environmental > Aquatic > Marine > Coastal ...
GCCGTTGTTGAAGCCTAAGAGCTTGTAATAGATAGCTCGTATTAAAGAGCTCTTTACAGAATTTTTGTTATAACCAGATTGATGAAAGGAATTAAACATGTCAGCTAAAGAAGTGAAGTTTGGCAGCAGTGCTCGCCAAGGTATGTTGGACGGTGTAAACATCCTCGCCAACGCCGTAAAAGTAACTCTAGGTCCCAAAGGCCGCAACGTAGTACTAGACAAGTCATTCGGTGCCCCTACCGTAACCAAAGATGGCGTATCTGTAGCCAAAGAAATTGAGCTCGCCGATAAGTTCGAAAACATGGGCGCCCAGATGGTTAAAGAAGTGGCTTCAAAAGCCTCTGATGAAGCCGGTGACGGCACCACTACTGCAACTGTTTTGGCTCAGGCGATTATTATCGAAGGCCTCAAGTCAGTCGCTGCCGGTATGAACCCAATGGACCTCAAGCGTGGTATCGACAAAGCTGTTGTAGTAGCTGTTGCTGAAATCGCCGCATTGGCCAAGCCTTGCTCTGAGTCAAAAGAAGTGGCTCAGGTAGGTACTATCTCTGCCAACAGCGATGCGCACATTGGTGACATCATTGCTGAAGCCATGGACAAAGTCGGTAAAGAAGGCGTGATCACTGTTGAAGAAGGCACTGGTCTGGAAAATGAACTAGATATAGTTGAAGGTATGCAGTTCGATCGCGGTTACCTCTCTCCATACTTTATCAACAACCAAGAGAACATGAGCGCTGAGCAAGAGAGCCCATTTATCCTATTAGTTGATAAGAAAATCTCCAATATTCGCGAACTGCTGCCACTGCTGGAAAATGTAGCCAAAGCTGGCAAGCCGTTAATGATTATTGCTGAAGACGTTGAAGGCGAAGCCCTGGCCACTCTGGTTGTTAACAACCTGCGCGGCATCGTGAAAGTTTCTGCCTGTAAAGCACCTGGCTTCGGCGATCGTCGCAAGGCAATGCTTGAAGATATCGCCACTTTGACTGGCGGTACAGTGATTTCTGAAGAAGTCGGTCTGGATCTTGAGACGGCTACTCTTGAGCACCTGGGTACCGCTAAGCGCATCACCATGACTAAAGAAGCCACGACTATTGTCGACGGCGCTGGCGATGCAGCTACTATCGGTGCTCGCGTTAAGCAGATCCGTGCGCAGATCGAAGACACCAGCTCAGACTACGATCGTGAGAAGCTTCAGGAACGCGTAGCCAAGTTGGCTGGCGGTGTTGCAGTGATCAAAGTTGGTGCAGCCACTGAAATGGAAATGAAAGAGAAGAAAGCCCGCGTTGAAGACGCCCTGCACGCAACTCGTGCTGCGGTTGAAGAAGGCGTGGTACCTGGCGGCGGTGTTGCTCTGGTTCGTGTACTGCAAAAGATCGCAGGCACAGTTGGCGACAACAACGATCAAACTGTGGGTGTGGGCATTGCTCTGCGCGCCATGGAAGCGCCACTGCGTCAGATCGTAGAAAACGCTGGCGGAGAAGGTTCCGTAGTAGTCGACAAAGTTAAGTCAGGCGAAGGTAACTACGGTTACAACGCTGCGACTGGCGAATACGGCGACATGATTGCCATGGGTATCCTAGATCCCGCCAAGGTTGCACGTACTGCTCTGCAGGCCGCTGCTTCTATTGCGGGTCTGATGATCACCACTGAAGCCATGGTTGCTGATGCAGCTAGCGACGCACCAGCTGGCGGCGGCATGCCAGATATGGGCGGCATGGGCGGAATGGGTGGTATGGGCGGCATGATGTAATCAGGCGTCCCAACCTGTTTTTTACAGTCAGTTACACCTATGTTGTTTAGGGTGCTGTAAAGCTTAAAGAAGAGCCCCGCAGATTGCTGCGGGGCTTTTTTTTGCACATATTTTTTTGTTCAGGGTAAATAAGTGTCAAAAAAACACCTTTGCTGGCCTAAGGTGATTGCTATTTAGGCGCGCTTCCCCAACAATTGACGCCAAGAAAAATAGCCGTCCTCAAGGGCGCAATACGTTAAAAACTATATAAATGGAGTCTGTTATGACCGGTGAATTAATTGAATTTCTAGTCCGTTGGGGCCACGTGCTTTTCGGAATCGTTTGGATAGGTATGCTGTACTACTTCAACTTTGTTCAGGGTGGCTACTTCAAAGAAGCTTCTCCAGAAGCTCTGGCTGATGCCAAAGCGAAGTTGGCACCTAGTGCACTGTGGTGGTTCCGTTGGGGCGCTATGTTTACCTTTATCACAGGTCTCTACCTGCTACACATCGTCACTAGCAACGGTCAGCTGAACAACTACATTATTGTTGGCGCGCTGATGGGCATACTGATGTTTATCAATGTCTGGGCAGTGATCTGGCCAGCACAGAAAATTGCATTGGGTCTGGTTGAAGGTGGCGATAAAGCTGCTGCAGGTGCCAAGGCACTGCTGGCCTCACGCACAAACGTCCTGTTCTCGGCTCCAATGTTGCTGGGTATGCTTGCCGGTCCTCACTATGTGGGACAAGGTTACGGTACAGCAGTTGGCGGCACTGGCCTGACTGTTATGTTGGTTGTTGTTGCACTGCTCGAAGTCAACGCACTGGTTGGCAAACAGGGTCCAATGACTACAGTCAAAGGCGTGATTCACTCAAGCCTGGGTCTGACTGCGGTAATGGTTCTGGCGCTTAACCTGCTGTAATTGTTCGCAGCAAAACGTGTAAAAAAAAGCGTTTAAAAAAGCCGACCTAGCGTCGGCTTTTTTGTGCCTGCTGGATTTAGGCGCCGAACTAGGTGCTGGTGATAAATAAGCTATTGTGCGGATGTAGCTAGAAATGAATTTGCGTATAATGCTGCAATCTTTCAGGCCTTTCTAGTAGATATCTCTAGTAGATATCTCTAGCAGAGAGGTCTAACCGGTCTCACTAAACAGGATTTTAAAATGACTGCGGAAAAACCCCGAATCAACCCTATTGTTGCCGAACGAGACGATATGATTGGGCGCTCATCGACTTCCACATCTTCCAGTAAAAAAGGCTCTTCCGGGGGCGATGGCAAACGACCTGGAGGCGGTTCCTCGAACGGCTCATCGAATGGGTCTGGTGGCAGTAATATCCTAGTGTTGATTATTCTCGTGGCTCTGGTTGGAGCAGGGGGCTTTGGCTGGATGCAGTTTGCCTCACTGTCCGCTAATCACAGCGATTTGCAGCAGCGTTTTGAATCCCTTGAATCGCGCCTTAGCAGTACTGATGAATCGGTAACTCAGTCTGGTGCCGCCATGCAGCTGAATATCAGCAAGCAATCTGACGAACTGAAAAAGCACTGGAGTGAGATTCGTAAACTCTGGGGTGTGACCAACGACATCAATAAGGCCAAGATTGATATCAACAAAAAAGATATCGCCTTTCTGGCCCGCAAACGCTCTGCCATTGAAAAGTCGGTCTCTGACCTCAGTGCCCGAGTGGATAAAGAAAATCGCAGCCTGACCAATCTCAGCGGCAATTATCTGGCGATCTCAGCGGATATAGATGCGGTGAATGCCAGTCTGCGAAAACTATCAGATAAGGTGACTGACAAAGTGGTGAGTCTGCAGTCTTCACTGACCAATATTGATCGCCAACTCAAGGCCAATGCCGAGGGTATTGAGTCTATGGATGCCTTTCGTCGTCAGATCAACCAGAAAATTTACGCTCTCGAAAAACGCTCTTCAGGCCCAGTGACAGCTCCAGCGACCAATGCTGTCACTCCGCTCAGACAATAAATAACAGGGATTAAAATCAGCATGACAATTATTCGCCAACAAGACCTAATCGAAAGCGTTGCTGACGCGCTGCAATATATTTCCTATTACCACCCAGTGGATTTTATCCAGGCTGTAAAACAGGCCTATGATCGCGAAGAGTCAAAAGCGGCGAAAGACGCTATGGCACAGATCCTGGTCAACTCGCGTATGTGCGCCATGGGTCATCGGCCGATCTGCCAGGACACAGGTATAGTTACTGTCTTTGTTCGCGTTGGTATGAACGTCCAGTGGCAGGGAGACATGAGCCTCACCGATATGATCAATCAGGGTGTTCGTCAAGCCTATACCCACCCAGACAATGTTCTGCGCGCCTCGATCCTCAGCGATCCCGATGGCGAGCGCAAGAATACAGGTGATAACACGCCAGCAGTGATTCACTACGAAATAGTTCCCGGCGACAAAGTATCCATCGACGTGGCGGCCAAAGGCGGCGGCTCTGAAGCCAAGTCTAAGTTTGCCATGCTCAACCCCTCAGACTCCGTGGTCGACTGGGTCCTTAAAATGGTTCCCACAATGGGTGCTGGTTGGTGTCCACCAGGCATGCTCGGCATAGGTATCGGCGGCACTGCCGAAAAAGCCATGTTGTTGGCCAAGGAATCATTGCTTGAGCATATAGATATCTCCGAGCTCCAGGCTCGAGGTGCAAGCAACCGCAATGAAGAATTGCGTCTTGAACTGTTCGACAAGGTCAATGCACTGGGTATTGGTGCTCAGGGCCTCGGCGGTCTGACCACGGTTCTAGATGTTAAGGTTAAAGACTATCCCTCTCATGCCGCGAACAAAGCCGTGGCGATTATTCCCAACTGTGCCGCCACCCGCCATGTTCACTTTGATTTGGATGGCAGTGGTCCAGCGCATCTGGAACCGCCAAATCTGGAAGATTGGCCCGAAATCACCTGGGAAGCGGACGAATCTGTACGTCGTGTGAACCTTAACGAGGTAACCCAAGACGATATTGCCACTTGGAAGCCCGGCGACACTCTATTGCTATCGGGAAAAATGTTGACCGGACGCGATGCGGCACACAAGAAAATGACCGACATTCTCGCCACTGGTGAGAAGTTGCCCGTGGACTTAACCGATCGCTTTATCTACTACGTGGGCCCAGTTGACCCCGTTCGTGACGAAGCAGTTGGCCCTGCTGGTCCTACTACAGCCACGCGCATGGATAAATTTACCCGCACTATGCTCGAGGAAACTGGGCTGATGGGCATGATTGGTAAAGCCGAGCGCGGCCAGGTGGGTATAGATGCTATTCGCGACAATGAGGCAGTCTATCTGATCGCAGTGGGTGGCGCGGCTTATCTGGTGTCCAAGGCGATTACTCATGCCGAAGTGGTGGCCTTTCCCGAGTTGGGAATGGAGGCGATCTATGAGTTTGAAGTCAAGGATATGCCTGTCACTGTAGCTGTTGATACCAAGGGCGAATCAGTGCATCGCATAGGTCCACAAATATGGCAGGCAAAAATTGAGGAAAAAACCCTCAACTTGGTTTAGTCTTAAGTGAGTAGCTAATACCGATTCTGTCGATTGCTTAATAGACTGGATATATAAGCTATATTAATTGGGCAGGACAGATTAGCTGCAGCAGCTATCTCGAAGAGATAGGTAAGATTTAGAACTAGATTTAGAACTAGATTTAGAGCTACATAAAGAATGAGCGCAAAATTAAGATGCGCTCAAAAAAGGAGTTTTTTTAATGTACAGGGAGAAAGTATGAAATCTATAAATGGTTTATTGGGAGCAATGACACTGGTTTTAGCGGGAGCAGCAACTGCCGCCGATGACTGGTATTTGGGTGTAACAGCTGGATATTACGATCTGGATGGCGAACGGGCCATCAGTGAAGATCACAACAGTGTCACCGCCGGTGTGCAGGTGGGTAAATACCTCTCCGACACATTGGCATTGGAATTGGGTTACGGCGCCAATGCCGGACACGATGATTTCGATGTGTTGTCATTAAATGGCCTGCTCTGGTTAAACAACAGCGATGCCACTAACTGGCGTCCCTATGTCTTATTCGGCCTCAATCAGTACGACTTTCAAGATGCCTCAAACCTAGTGCTTGAACATGACGATCGTTCCACTCAGATAATGGTGGGTGTCGGCATGGGCACACAGTTTAGTCACGGCCTGGAATTTCGTGCCGATTTGCGCGGCATGGCAGGTCACGATGAAGACGGCGAAGATATGGGTGTGCAGTTCTCACTGAACAAAGTCTTTGGCAGCAAGTCAGTTGCTCCTGCGGTAGCACCAGTGGCTGCGCCGGTTGTCGCTCAGGCAATAGCAGAGCCAGAAGTTGAGGCGGAACCAGAAGTTCGCACCATCACCGTCCGACTCAATGTTGAATTTGAATTTAACAAAGACACTGTATTGGCCGTTTATGGTGATCAGTTAGAAGCTATTGCCGCTGCCATGAAAGCACAGGACGATATAGATCTGGTGCTCGAGGGTCACAGTGATAGCCGCGGAGCTGATCAGTACAACCTGAGTCTGTCTGATCGTCGCGCTAAAGCGGTTAAAGCCAAGCTAGTTGAGGATTACGGTATTCCTGCCGCCCTTATCAGTGCGGTGGGCTACGGTGAAACTCAGCCAATAGCCACCAACGAAACTGACGAAGGTCGCGCACGCAATCGCCGTGTAGTAGGTGAGATGTCTTTTTCTGAGGTCTACAACTTCTAGTGTGAATTGGCTCTAGTATTAAAAACGGTGCTATCTGGATAGCGCCGTTTTTTTATGCATAAAAAATCATTGTGATGGATAATGAAGGCCGGCAAATCTGCGAGGATGAAAAATGGACAACACATTCTATTGGCACGACTACGAAACCTTTGGTATCAATCCGTCAATCGACAGGCCCAGTCAGTTTGCTGGGCTGCGCACCGACTTCGACCTGAACCCGATTGGCGACCCACTGGTTATCTACTGCCAGCCACAGCCGGATCTGCTGCCCGCGCCTCAGGCTTGCTTGGTTACAGGAATTACCCCCCAGCACGCGCTGAAGGAGGGCCTCACAGAGCCTGCGTTTATCGATGCCATCCACCAGCAGATGTCACGCCCCAACACCTGTAGCGTCGGCTACAACAGTATTCGGTTTGACGATGAAGTGACCCGATACACCCTCTATAGAAACTTTTATGATCCCTATCAGCGAGAGTGGAAAAACGGCAACTCACGCTGGGACATTATCGATATGTTGCGCCTCTGCCGCGCCCTGCGCCCCGAGGGCATAGAATGGCCAGACCATGAACCCGGCCGCCCCAGTTTTAAACTCGAAGACCTCACCGCTGCCAATGGCCTAGCCCATGAAGCCGCCCACGATGCGCTCTCCGATGTCACCGCCACCATTGCCATGGCCAAGCTGGTCAAGGAAAAGCAACCGCGGCTGTTCGATTATGCGCTGCAAAACCGCGGCAAAAAGCAGGTCGCCGCAATGCTTGACCTCAAAGCGCGCAAACCGTTTTTTCATATCTCCGGCATGCTCGCCAAAGAACATATGTATGGCGCTCTAATGATGCCCCTGGCCCAGCATCCCACCAACAGCAATGGCATTATCTGCTTTGATCTCTCCGCCGACCCAGAGACTCTGGTTGGTCTCAATGAACACCAGATTCGCGATCGTGTGTTTACTGCCACAAGTGACTTACCCGAAGGCACAGAGCGCATTCCTCTCAAAGTTATTCATATTAATAAGGCACCGGTAGTAACCACTCACAAACTGGTGGATGCCGCTGCGGCCAAGCGTTTGGATATAGATCTAGAGCGCTGTGAGCGCAACTGGCAGCGTCTTAACAGCATGGATCTCAGTGACAAACTGCAGCTAGTGTTTCGCGACCAGAAGTTCCCGCCCAAATCCGATGCTGAGCAGCAGCTCTATGGCGGCTTCTTGCCCAATCAAGATAAGGGCTTGCTGGATGATGTGCGGCGCGCTACTGCCAGTGACTTCAGTCAGCAGCAGTTCTATTTTGCCGATCAGCGCTACAACCAATTGCTGTTTAGCCATCGCGCCCGTTATTTCCCCGAATCTCTTAGCGCCGAAGAACAGCAGACTTGGCTTGAGAGTTGCCGCTGGCGTCTCACCGATGAGCAGTCCGGTTACTTAACTTTGCAGCAAAACCGCAAGACCTTGGATGAATTGCTCGCCGACAGTAGCCTAACGGATCACAAGCGCGGCGTGCTTCAGGCACTGGAGAGCTGGAGTCAATCGGTAGCAGAGCGCTTTTCTCTCTAGTGAGCTCTGTAGTGGGGTCTGTAGTTTGGCTGCCCAGCAATAGTCGCCTAGGTAGGGCCGCCCGACTGAACTGCGGTTGTAATTGAGAAGAACAGGCAAACAGGCTAGAATCCGCCAACTAAATTGCCCCGAGGTACCGCGTGAATTTTACCGGCGCGCACATACTTTCCATCAGCCAATTTCAACGGCAGGATGTTGAGCAGATTTTCTCTGTAGCAGATCGAATGGAACCCTATGCACTGCGCAAAAGGGTTACCCGCGTGCTTGAAGGCGCAATTCTCGGCAATATGTTTTTCGAAGCCAGTACCAGAACCCGCGTCAGTTTCGGCTCGGCGTTTAATCTGCTGGGTGGCGAAGTGCGCGAGACCGCCGGCTTTGAAAGCTCGGCACTGGTCAAAGGCGAATCGCTACAGGACACCGCCAGAGTATTGTCTGGGTTTAGCGATGTGATCTGCATGCGCCATCCTCAGGAAGGCTCGGTGGCAGATTTTGCCAGCGCCAGTCGTGTGCCGGTGATGAATGGCGGTGACGGTGCCAATGAACACCCTACCCAAGCATTACTGGATCTCTACACCATTGGCCGCGAACTCGAAGCCAAGGGCCGCAGCATCGACGGTTTGCGAATCGCCATGATCGGCGATCTGCGCCATGGCCGCACAGTGCACTCCCTGAGCAAGCTGCTGAGTCTCTACAATAATATTCAGGTAATGCTGATCTCGCCCAAAGAGCTGGCTCTGCCAGAGAACATTATTGAGCAGATGCGCAGTGCCGGTGTAAAAGTTACAGTCTCCGATGAACTGAATAACAGCATCGCCAATGTGGATATTGTCTACTCTACACGGATTCAGGAAGAGCGTTTTACAAGTAAAGCCGAAGCGGATTTATACCGCGGCAAGTTTCGCCTCAATCAGGCCATCTACACCAAGCACTGCGAGCCTAACACGGTGATTATGCACCCACTGCCAAGAGACTCCCGCAGCGATGCCAATGAGCTCGACTGCGATCTCGATGACAACCCCAATCTAGCGATTTTTCGCCAGACCGACAATGGCCTGCTGATTCGCATGGCGCTGTTTGCTCTGGTGCTGGATGTGGTCGATAAGGTCGATGAGTTCTCTCGTGAGGTTCACTGGTATAACTCCCGACAGCAGTAAAACAGCTGACAATTTTTTGTTCCAAGTATTCAGACAAGCTGCCTAAAAATTTAACTAGAGCATGCAGGTGCAGAGAACTTTTGAGGTTCCAATGAGTGAATTTGACGATATTCGTCCCTACAACGACAGTGAAGTGCCCGCGGTTATTGCGCGCCTGATTGCCAGTCCAGAATTTATCGACCTGCTGCTGGCTCGGCGTGCGCCCCTACTGGCCAAGCTCTGCCCCTGGCTGATGCGGCCCATACTGCGTCGGGTGCTGTCAAAAGCGGCTAAAAATATGCACAGGGTGGAAGATCTGCAGCGTTACCTGACTGTATCTCTGAAGGGGCTGGTGAAAAAAACCACCGATGGTTTCAGCTTCAGTGGTTTAGATAACCTCGACCCAACAAAATCCTATCTGTTTCTCAGCAACCATCGCGATATCGCCATGGATCCCGCGATGGTCAACCTAGCGCTGATCGAAAGCGGCATGGACACTCTGCGTATAGCCATTGGCGACAACCTGCTGAGCAAGCCCTTCGCCGCGGATCTGATGCGGGTTAATCGCAGCTTTATTGTGAAGCGCAATATCAGTGGACGCCGGGAAAAGCTCACTGAACTGAAAAAGCTCTCTGGTTATATCCGTCACTCCATAGCGCAAGATGGCGTCTCAATCTGGATTGCCCAGCGGGAAGGGCGCGCCAAAGACGGCCAGGATCGCACCGAAACCGCACTGTTAAAAATGCTTGCCCTGTCGCGCACCAAAGAGCAGAGCTTTGCTCAGGCCACTGGTGAGCTGGCTATAGTGCCCGTAAGTATTTCCTATGAGTACGATCCCTGTGATGTGGACAAAGGCCGTGAGCTATTTGCCAAACAGAATGGCCAAGAATACATCAAACAGGAGTTTGAGGATCTCGACACCATTCAGAAGGGATTGGTTGGCTATAAAGGACGAGTGCATGTGGCGTTTGGGAAAGCGTTCACCGATGAGTCTAGTGATCAGCTAGAGAATGCCGATAAACTGGCCGCAGCCATAGATCAGCAGGTCTACAGCCAGTACAAACTGTTCCCGAGCAATATTATTGCCTACCAACTGTTGGGTAACACTGGAGGGTTAGAGCAGGTCAAAGCGCTGTGGCCAGATTGTGATTGGTTCGACGTAGAAGCCTCGTTTAAAAGCCGCCTCAGTGCCGCACCGCGAGATTATCGTACTATTATTACCGAGAGCTACGCCGCTCCGGTATTCAATTATTGTCAGGCGACACAGGGATGTTAATTTTTTGTTAGACGCAGAAGTCAGAGAGACAATCCAGCAGGGCTATCGTAAATTCCTAAAGTCACGTGACCTGAGTCCGCGTCTCGGGCAAAAGCAGATGATCGCCACCGTGGCCAACGCCCTTAGCGATGATGATCCGGACAAGCGTCTGGCGGTTGTTGAAGCGGGCACAGGTACAGGTAAAACCGTCGGCTATTTAATCGCTGCGCTGCCCATCGCCCGCGCCTTAAAAAAGACCGTGGTAGTGGCCACCGGCACCATTGCCCTGCAAGAACAGCTAATTCACAAAGACCTTCCTGAGCTTCTCGAAGCCTGCGGCTGGGACCACAGCTGCGCACTGGTCAAAGGCCGCGGACGCTACGCCTGTAACCTAAAAATGGAACAGTGCCTGGACGCGATCAAATCAAAAGATGCCGGACTGTTTTTGTTCGAAGATGAAGAAGCCTTTAATCCCAATGTGCAGACCGAAGACCTCTATCGTGAAATGTCCGACGCCCTCGCCGACGGCAGCTGGGATGGTGACCGGGATTCCTGGGAGTCACGCATCCAAGATGTGGAATGGCGTGCCCTGACCATCGACCGCCGCCAGTGCAGCGGACGCCGCTGTCGCTTTGTTAATCAATGTGCCTTCTTTAATGCCCGCAATGAACTTGAAGAGAGCGAATGCATAGTCGCCAACCACGATCTGGTGATGGCTGACCTTGCTCTAGGAGGCGGTGCGATTTTGCCGCCACCGGAAGACTGCATCTACATCTTCGACGAAGGCCACCGTATCGGCGACACCGCCATCCGTCACTTCGGTGCCGAGTGTCGGGTCAACAACAGCATTACCTGGCTAGAGCGTCTGCAGAAGCAGTGCAAAGGCCAAGCCCCTATCTTCGAAAAAGATACCGCTCTGGCGGAACAGCTTCCGCGCATTGAGCGGGAAGCGACAAAAATTATTGAACTGCTTAATTTTGCCTATCCAATACTCCAGCAAGCCCTGGAATCCGCCGAGTCTCCCGAAGACGGACGCTACAGATATGCCAATGGCGATATAGGCGAAGGATTGCGTGATATAGCCTCACAGCTGGCCAAAACAACCAGCGCTTGGCTCGGGCGACTGGAAGTCTTGGTCGATACCCTAAGTGATGCCCTGGGGGATAAAAATTACCCAATCCCGGCCCCCGATGTGGAACTGTTCTATCAGCAGGCCGGTAGCTGGCAATCGCGAGCAGAACAGCTCTTAGCCCTATGGGACAGACTCCAGCGCGAAATCAAAGCTGGTGATATGCCATTGGCCTGTTGGCTGCGTCTCGATGACAGCGGCGGCAATATTGATATCTCGGTTAACGCCAGCCCAATTCAGGCAGCGGAACTGTTGCGCGATGTATTGTGGGGCAGCTGCTATGCCGCAGTGGTTACCTCGGCAACCTTGCGCGCACTGGGATCATTTCAAACCTTGCAGCGCGAGACTGGCATTCCTGACTTCGCTCACTTTATGACAGTCGCCGGCGCCTTTGATTATCAGCAGGCCGCCGTGATTCGTGTTCCGGCGGATGCCGTTGAAGGCAACCAAGCGGACGCTCACACAAGCTATATTACTGATCACTTCGCCGAGTACGAAGTGCCTCAGTGCGGTACTTTGATACTGTTCTCGTCGCGCCGACAGATGGAGCAGGTTTACGATGACCTTTCCAAAGATCAGCAGAAAAATATTTTGATTCAGGGTCAACTATCCAACCGTGAGATGGTGCGCCTGCACAAAGAGCGTATCGATCAGGGCCGCACCAGTGTTTTGATGGGGCTGGCCAGCTTTGCCGAAGGTGTGGATCTGCCCGGAGACTACTGTCGTCATGTAGTGATTGCCAAGTTGCCCTTTGCAGTGCCGGATGACCCCCTCCATGAAGCCCTGTCGGAATGGATTGAAGCCCGGGGCGGTAACTCGTTCTTCGATATTTCTCTGCCCATAGCGTCTTTAAGACTGGTTCAGGCCTGTGGCCGACTGCTGCGCACAGAAAAAGATACAGGCACAGTCACCATTCTCGATAAGCGCTTAATCACCAAGCGCTACGGCACCCAGCTGTTAAATGGCCTGCCGCCTTTCCGCCGTGAGATTGGGTAGACTATCCAATCCAGCGTAAAAGGTTAAACCTGAGTGAAGGGATCATGAGCGAACGTCACAGCCGATTAGCCAACCTGCTCTTTGACCTGGAAAAAGAACTCCGGGAATCTCAGCTGTGGGCGGAGCGGAGTCCACCAGCTGAGGCGCTTCACAGTACCGAACCCTTTTCAATTGACCTACTGACCTTCACTGAATGGCTGCAGTTTATTTTCCTGCCTAAAATGTACGCCACCATCGAGGCGTCAGAAGACCTACCGCATAGCTGCAGTATCGCGCCCATGGCGGAACAGTTTTTTGGTGCTGAGCAAGTGTCGGGAAAAATATCTAGCGAAGGTTCTAGCGGGAATGTAAACGAGAATTCTAGCGAGAATTCTAAAGAAACCGCCGGAAAAATTGATCGAGGACCAATTATCCGGCGTCTTGCAGATATAGATTACTTTATTTGCGATCAGTAGTTGGGCGCTTGCTTGGCTTGCGCGGCGCTGAATCTGCTCCGCGGTGGGCTTTTGGCTTACCCTTAAACGCAGGCTTGTCCTTGCTGAAGCTAGGCTTGTCGCGCTTGCCGCCGCCGTAAGCAGGTTTGGCATCACGCTGTTCGCCAGCAGTGCCATTATCAACACTGATCTTTAGTGGCTTCTGGCAGACACGAACCTTGTACAGGTGATCGAACAGCTCTTTAGGCATACCTTCTGGCAGATCAACAGTGCTGTAATCATCATGCAGTTTGATATGACCAATAAACTGCGCATCGATCTCCGCTTCATTGGCAATCGCGCCAACAATGTTCTTTGGCGACACATCATCGTTGCGGCCTACCTCAATGCGGTAGGTGATCATGGTAACTTCATTGCCTTCCTCATCTGTGGTCGGGCCCTTGTCACGTGGTGGCTTAGGCGCGCGATCAGGACGCTGGCTTCTGTCACTGCGATCAGGCCTTTCACTTCTCTCGTTACGATCGGGTCTCTCATTGCGGTCATTACGCTCGCGTGGCTTGCGCTCATTGCGATCACTAGCCGAAGCTCGTGGAGTGTCTATAGCAACCATCTTCGGGAACAGCGGACGTTCTTTTTGGGCTTCAAAGGCCAGAGCGGCAGCCAACAGAACCATATCAATTTCATTCTCAGCGGCAACTTCTTTAACCAGTGAGTGAAATTTATCTAGCTTGGTCGACTTACACATGCCAACCAACTGCTCTTTAAACAGAGCAACGCGCTGGCCACTGACTTCTTCGTTGCTCGGCAGATTAAACGAGCCAATCGGCTGACGCGTCGACTTCTCAATCGAACGTAGCATACGAATTTCTTTCTGAGTCACAAACATGATCGCCTTACCTTCACGACCAGCACGTCCAGTTCGACCAATACGGTGAACATAGGACTCATTGTCGTAGGGAACGTCATAGTTGATTACATGACTGATACGCTCAACGTCCAAACCGCGAGCGGCGACGTCGGTGGCCACAACTATATCTAGCTGGCCTTTCTTCAAGCGGTTGATAGTGCGCTCACGCAGTGTCTGAGTCAGATCACCGTTAAGTGCCGCTGAGGAGAATCCACGCGCTTCAAGCTTCTCGGCAATTTCCAGTGTCGCCGACTTGGTGCGCACAAAAATAAGCATGCCATCAAATTGCTCAACATCGAGGATACGCGTAAGAGCATCCATCTTCTGGTGGCCTTTAACCATCAGGTGAGACTGAGCAATACGCTCAACAGTCTTAGTCTTGCTTTGAATACTGACCACTTCCGCATCGCCCAGATACTTATCGGCAACACGTTTGATCGCTGGCGGCATAGTTGCAGAGAACAGTGCACGCTGACAATCCTCTGGCGTCTTAGCCAGGATAGTCTCAACATCATCGATAAAGCCCATGCGCAACATCTCATCAGCTTCGTCCAAAATCAACCCTTTGATGTGGCTGAGATCCAAGCTGCGACGACGCAAATGGTCGAGCATACGACCAGGCGTACCTACAACAACCTGAGCGCCGCGCTTCAAACCGCGTAGCTGGCCACCAATATCTGCACCACCGTAGATCGGCAGAACATGAAAACCTTTGATATGTTTGGCATAGCTTTGGAACGCCTCAGCCACCTGAATCGCCAACTCACGAGTAGGAGTCAGAACCAGAATTTGAGGTGATTTTTGTTTCTCATCCAGCATACTCAGGAAAGGCAGCGCAAAAGCTGCAGTCTTGCCAGTACCCGTCTGTGCTGTACCCAGAAGGTTTTTGCCTTCCAGAAGGATCGGTATGCTCGCCTCTTGAACGGGAGAGGGTTGCTCGTAACCGAGTTGCTGTACGGCTTTGAGGACGGGGGCAGAAATACCCAGTGATGCGAAGTCAACTGACGACATTAATTTACCTGTGCTTGGGGAGTTTTGGGCCCCGGATTAAGAGGCGGCGAAGTATACGCCTAAGTGGCTCTTTTTTATAGTTTTTTCGGGTCTAATTTGATGGCGGGATAGCTTAGTATTACAGGGGTTAGCTGTGATTGGGCGGGGTAAATTTTCCCTTGGCCTAGATCGCCATTAAAGCACTATCTCAATCATCACCTGAGTCTTCACCGAATTTGCGATAAAGCACTGATCATGTGATTGATGGTGCATCTTTTCTAGCGTCTCCAATGTTGGCTTTTTGTCACTAGAAAAAATCACCTGTGGGCGAAGAGTCACTTTGGTTATTGAGATCTTACCATCGCCATCTTTCTCCATAATGCCAATCGAGTTATCAATATATTTATCAATCACAAAGCCTCGCTTCACCGCGATAGCCAGAAAAAACAGCATATGACAGCTGGACAGCGAGGCGATAAACGCCTCTTCCGGGTCTATATTGGCTTCAACGGAATAGGGCAGCGGCACAATTGATGGGGCAGAAGACGCAGCAACCACCGCACCGCCATCAAATTCCCAAGTATGGCCGCGGCTGTATTTATTATCGATGAACGCTTCTCCAGGTTGGCGGTTCCAGGCTACCTTTGCGCTATATTCAGACATCTCTCTACCTCGCTATTGTTCGCTAGCGGCTATCACCGCATCGGCAAGACCCTTTGAACCCCTGTCCTGCAAATGGGTAATCAGGTTCTCTCTATCTTGCTCAGCTCTATTTTGGCTGAGCTTGTACTTGCACTGAATATCCGTAATCTCTATCTCAAAGCCAATAATATGCTTTAGCATTCCTGCGTTGTAGTCTGGCTCCCAATAGGTCTCAAAAGCTTCTTCATATTTGTTACTGAGTCTGTCGACTATGGTTTTAACCTCTGCACGCTCTGACAAGATTCTACAAGTCCCGTAGATATGCACAGCCTGATAATTCCAGGTGGGAACACCCGGGTTTATGTACCAAGACGGGGAGATATAACTATGAGGGCCCTCAAGCGTGACCATAACTTCTTGCCCATTGATATCCGTGCTCTGAGGGTTTTGCCTCGCGAAATGGCCAAATAGTTTTCGTCTATCATCACTGACTAGAAAGGGGATATGAGTTGAGAATAGTCTTCCCTGCACGGTTGAAATGATTTGCCCAAATGCATTGTGCTCAATAAACGTGAAAATCTCTTTACGATCAGTGATTTTGAAATGTTTAGGTATATACATTTACAGCTAGTTCCTCTGAGGTTATCCAAATATTACTATCAAAGTAGCACAGGAGTACCAACCCAGGACTCTGTATTTAATCGAGCTCTATTAGCTTAACAAATGCCCGCCATGGGCAGGCAGAGCTATAAAAGCCGAGTCAATTGGGTTTAAATAAACGCATAAAAATTAGCACCCATAATGTTAATACATTCAAAAATAGGATTACCCCATGTCTGAGCTCTACCTAGTCCGTCACGCCCAAGCCTCCTTTGGTGCCGCCAACTATGATCAGCTCTCAGATCTAGGTCATCAACAATCCCGCTGGTTAGGTGAGCATCTCGGCAAACGTGGCGCCAGCTTCGACACCCTCGTCGTTGGCGATATGGTCCGTCACCATGAAACTATGGACGGCATCTGCGCAGGCATGGAGATCGATGGCAGCAACCGCATCGTCCTGCCAGGGCTAAATGAATATAACTTCACCGACATGACCGAAGCCTATGGCAAAACTCATGGGGACGATCCTCTCTACCAAATCATTGCCGCCAACCCAGATGATCGCAAGAACTACTATCGCCTGCTGCGCAAAGTGTTAACCGTCTGGACCCGAGGCGAGATCGAGAATGTCCCGGAAACCTGGGTCGACTTTAAGGCTCGGGTGCTCGATGCCCAGCAACAGATCCAAGCCATGGCTGACGGTGGCAAGTCTATTCTCGCCATTGGTTCAGGTGGTTCGATTAGCACCTTTGTGGGAGGGGTGTTGGGGATTCCAGATGAGAATATTTTTGATCTAAACCTGCAGTATAAAAACACCGCAATTAGTCATTTCTTTTTTAATGCTAAGAAGATGAATCTGACTGGATTTAATGGGATTCCGCATTTGGATACAAATGAAATGGAGCAGTATATTACTTATGGGTGATGCACTGCTCACAGGCTTTAATATCCTGCGAGGCTAATGGCTGGCGCTGATTAATTCCGAGCGAACAAAGGTAGTCGTTCTGTCGATGCAGGGCATGCTTCTAACGCCTTCTCTGGGCGGACAGGGCGTTCTGTGAGGTTGCCGTTACATTTTGGGCATATCCAGTTTAATTTCTTCTCAGCGCAAGCTTTACAGAATGTGCACTCAAACGTGCAAATTGTTGCGTAATGAGAGTCGGGTGCAATATCTTTATCGCAGTATTCACAGTTTGGATGTATGGCTAACATTTTATTTTAATCCTCAAAAACCACTTGAATTAAAATTAGAAACTGATTAAAAACCTAAAATGTTTGTTAACGTAATTTAAAAAATCCAAGCCACCAAAAGCCAAATAATTACAAAAAACAAAAAGAACCCGCCCAAAATAAACTGAATCTCACCCAACAACCCATCCCCAGACGAGATGGCAAATACAATCATGATTACAATTGTGACAAAGAACGAAATCACTGCCGAATCCCTAAAGCCCAGCCCCGGCGCGAAGTGCACACTAACCATCTCAGCCACAATCGGCGCCATCAGAAAAATCGCCAAGCCCAGTACCAAGACTAGGCTGACAATCGCTATGGCGATCTTGCGGGTTTCGTTTTTATCTTTTTCGTCTATTTCTCCAGCCATCGCTATCACCCACCATTTTGGTTCGCTTTAATAAACTCACGGATTTTGTTCGGGTCGGGCATGCCACTGGCGACGATTTCAGGCGAGTCCCCTGCGGTATAGATCTCGATGGTACCCACACCAAAGATGCGGTTAAAAAATGACTGTTTAACTTTGGTAGTGCGCACACTGCTGATATTCACTTCAGAGCGCTCTTTGCTGAGCAGGCCTTTTTCAAAGAGGATCTCATTGTCATTAACAGTGAGCTTTGAGGCTTTGTTTTTTAGGTGCCAGGTCAGCAGGATTAGCAGGCCTAGGCCGCCTACTGGAATCAGTATTAAACAGATGATAAAACCCAGTGGGTTGTTCTTAAACATAACGGGATGTTCGGAATACAGCTCGCTCATGGTGTTGCTCCTTGATAAATGCCGGTTAGGCTTTTGTTCTTCGCTATTAGTTCTTAGAGTTTGGTTTTTGCCACAGTGTTACAGGGCATTAATCAGAATCCACAGTGAGCTTACTAGGATGGTGATCATGGTTGTGGACATGCCGATAGGGCGCAGGACCTTTGGACCAAGCTCAGTGATGGCTAGGTAATGGCAGATACGCCCAAGAATCAGAGCGATGCCAAGAACATGTAGCCACGCGTCCTTGGCTCCCACAAGTTCCATTGCCACAAGCAGCAGTAGGGCGATAGGCACGGTCTCAACAAAGTTACCCTGGCCACGTATGCGTCGCAGCATTTCTGGATCGTCGCCGGTGCCGATCAAAATTTTGCTTTGCACTCGGTATAAACCAGCGCGGAGCGTAAAGGGGATAAATAGCAGGCCTAATAGGGCGATGTAGATGGGTGTAATGCTTAGCAAGGTTGGCAGTTGCATGTTAACTCCGTTGAAGGTGATTGGACTTGGCTGGCTGTGGTATTTACTGGTGCTTAAAAGCGCAGTCAATTACCCCACTCATTGGATTTAAAATAGACCAAAGCAGAGCGCTTTACCTGTTTAACCGGCGGATCTCTGTTGTCTGAGATCAGTAGTACTCCGAAGTCCCATTCTTTCTAGTGGCAATCACGTCTGCGGGTTAAACTATCGGCACTAAAAACAAACAGCCGAATGGCTGATAACGAACTATAAGGGGAGAGACAGGTGACAACAGAATTCGATATGAGCGGCAAGGTCGCTATGGTTACAGGTGCATCCAGTGGTTTTGGTGTAAATTTTGCAAAAATCTTGGCCGCTCGTGGCGCCAAGGTGGTGGTTGCAGCGCGCCGTGTTGATCGTCTTGAGGCCCTGGTGGCTGAGATTCAAGCAGCTGGTGGTGAGGCGGTTGCAGTGGCTATGGATGTGACCAGTGCGGATTCGGTTACTGCTGCCTTTGATAAAGGCGAAGCGGCTTTTGGCACGATCACCGTGGTTTCAAATAATGCCGGCGTTGCCGATGGCAAAAGTGCGTTAAAAGCTGATGAAGCGAGCTGGGATTGGGTTGTAGACACGAACCTGAAAGGCGTGTGGATGGTGGCTCAAGAAGCGGCTAAGCGTATGGTTGCAGCTGGTGTCGGCGGAAGCATTGTCAATACAGCCTCTATCCTAGGGCTCCGTGTAGCCTTTGCTCAGTCGGTTTACTCGGCCTCTAAAGCCGGTGTAATTCAGTTGACCAAGGCACAGGCGCTGGAGTGGGGCCGCAAAGGTATTCGTGTGAATGCATTGTGTCCTGGCTACTTTTTAACCGAAATGACTGAGTCGCTGTTTGATTCCCCTGAAAGTGCCAAGTTTCTTGGCTCGTCGCCTCTGGGACGTGCGGGCAATATGGACGAAATCAGTTCGCCATTCCTGCTGCTGGCCAGTGATGCGGGCAGTTATTTGACTGGTGTTGCAATGCCTGTCGATGGCGGGCAATGTATCGGCAGTATGTAACAACCTTAATCAAACTGCACAGATGGAAATGTTATGAGCTTGCAAGATAATCGCCGTGAATATGATTATGGAAAATTAACCCGAGAGTCTTTGTCGGCTAGCCCCTTCGATCAGTTTACGCTGTGGATGGAACAGGCGATCGAGGCGGGTATTCAGGATCCCACGGCGATGAGCGTAGCTACCGTGTCTGCCGAGGGTAAACCTTGGCAGCGCATGGTGCTGTTAAAAGACTTTGACCAGCGCGGGTTTGTGTTTTACACCAATCTTGGCAGCCGCAAGGCTAAAGAGATCGCGGCCAACGGGCAGGTGAGTCTGCATTTTCCCTGGTTGCAGTTGGACCGTCAGGTGATTGTTGGCGGGCGTGCTGAGCGTTTATCCACTGTAGATGTGATGAAGTATTTTCTCAGTCGTCCCAAAGGTAGCCAGCTGGCCGCTTGGGCATCCAAGCAGAGCAGTCGGATTAATTCCCGTCAGGCATTGGAAACCCAGTTTGCTCAGATCAAAGAGAAGTTTGCTGAGGGGGAAATTCCTTTGCCAGATTTTTGGGGAGGCTTTCGGGTGGTACCTGATGAGATCGAGTTTTGGCAGGGCGGTGAGAACCGCTTACATGATCGGTTTTGTTTTAAGCGTGAAGACACGCAGTGGGATATTGCGCGTCTGTCCCCCTAAAGAGACCGAGATTCCTGGGTCTTAAGTAGCATGATCAGACAGTCTCTGTGTTGCCAGAGACCGTCTAATCACCATTATAGATTCACGATTTGCTTTCGCTTGGATGCCACCGCAATCATGATATCTTTGACATCCTCGTTGTCGACGCCAGCATCAAGTAATACTCTTCTGAGAAGTTCTGCGACCTTCAAAAAATGATCCTCGCTGATCTGTCTGCCTATGTGGCCCCTCTTTAAGGATTCATCTTTGTAAACTTGATAAGGCTTGCCCATTGCATAGGCAAAGAATTTACATTGGTGCTCGATTAGATCGTTAAGCTGAGTATTCACGAAATAGGTTTTCAATGCAGGGCGGGCGTAGACTTGCGCATAGAACTCTTTAATGAGCTCACGCATCACATCTATACCGCCATATTTATCAAATAAGTTATCCATAATTTTTCCTATATTAAGCGCACTACCCTAGTGTTGAATTTACCTAAATAAAAGCATGGGTCCCGTTCTCAATCTGTGAGAAAAGGAAAATTAGTGTCGGATTAATGATAGGTTTAGAAACTCTCATCACTCAGCATAACTATACATTAATGTATAGAAATAACAAAAAACCTGCCACAAGGTGTTAGCTCAGACGAACTTTGATTGATTTGATGCTGATGTCATGAGGTGCTTTGATACGCCTTGAATAAGACTCTAGTACTTAATTGCTGAGATGATCAAACACCGCTCTCCAGCTGGTGTTTTTACCTTTATCTCGTCGTCGATGGATTTGCCAACCAGTGCCCGAGCTATGGGTGAGTCGATACTGATCCAGTTGAGCGCCGAATCAATCTCATCGGAGCCCACTAATCGATACACATGTTCGTCGCCACTGGTTTCATCTTCCACAGTGACCCAAGCGGCAAAAAATACTTTTGACGGGTCTCTGGGTTTATCTTCAACAATGGTCGCTTCCTCTATGCGCTTGGTGAGATAGCGCACACGGCTGTCGATTTCTCGCAGACGGCGCTTGCCGTAAATATAGTCCCCGTTCTCCGAGCGATCGCCGTTTTTGGCTGCCTCGTGAACTATATGAGTCACCTTAGGCCGTTCAATTTTCCACAGCTGATGAACCTCAGCACGCATCTTGCTGGCACCCTCTGGGGTGATATAGGGGGAGCTTTTTGGCGAGGGGGGTCGATAACGGCCCATGGCTTAGGTTCCATCCGTTAAGTTGAATACATCAAGATAGAAGGCCAGTTCACTCTCCATGGCGTGAATAATATTGTCCGCCTTTCTAAAACCATGACCTTCATCGGGGAAGGTGACATGGGCCACTTTAATACCTTTGTCCTCCAGCAACCTAACCATCATCTCTGCTTGATTGGGGGGCACTACCCTGTCTTCTAAACCCTGTAAAAAAATCACTGGGCAATTGAGGCCTTCGGCATGGTGGATCGGTGAGCGTTCAAGGTAGATATCTCTGCGCTCGGGGTAGGGACCAATCAGGCTATCCATATAGCGTGATTCAAATTTGTGGGTGTCTTTGGCCAGGGTTTCCAGGTCGCCAATGCCGTAGAGACTGGCTCCCGCCTGAAAGGTATTGGTAAAGGTCAGGGCCGATAGCACTGTGTAACCACCGGCACTGCCGCCACGGATCAAACAGCGCTGGGGGTCGATCATCAGTTGTTCGGTTAGATAGCCAATCGCATGCTGGGTATCTTGCACATCGGCAATGCCCCAGGCACCGGCCAATGAATGGCGGTAGACGCGACCTAAGCCTGTGCTGCCGCGATAGTTAATATCGACCACGGCAAAGCCACGGTTGCACCAGTACTGCAGTTTAAGGTTTAAACCGCTGTCGGCGGAACCTGTGGGGCCGCCATGGCAGAGGGCGATCACTGGGGGCAGTTCGCCTTCGAGACCGCAGTATTGGCCATTGGTTGGGGGATAATAAAAAGCATGAACCTGTTGGCTGTCGGTAGCGTCGCCACTGGCAAATAAAATCGATTGTGGTTCGGCGAGGTCCTCAGGGTCCAGTGCCAGGGTGGCAGGGGAATAGACTGACTCCACAGTAGCTTGAGGGTTAATGCTGATTAGCTCGCTAGGCAATGCCGCGGCACCGGCGACGACAAAGAGTTGATCTTGATGACAGGTCAGCGCCTGCATACTGCTGTAATGGCAGTCTATTGGGTTCAGTTGGCCCGAGGCAATATCAATAAAACCACTGTGCCAGATACCTTTAGCGGTCCAGATACAGGCAATGTTATTGGCATCAATAAAGTCATAGGTCGTCATGCCAAACTGCCACAGAGGCGTGGCAAATTCGCCGTCCATTTCTAGTACTGGAAGGACGGCACAATTTTCAATGCGGTAAATATTCCACCAGTTATTTTTGTCCGAGACAAAATAGAGCTGATTGTCCGGTGACCACTGGGGTTGAAAAATAGCTTCGCTGTTGTCTGCGCCGGCCATCAAGGTTTTATCCACTAGCGCGCCATCTGTGAGATTGGCCTGCCAGAGTTGGGTGCTGTCCCAAGGCATATTGGGATGCTGCCACTCTATCCAGCAAAGCTGTTTGCTGTCGGGGCTGATGCGTGGATAGGCGTAAAAGTCTGCGCCGCTCACCAGAGTGCTGAGGCTGCCATCGCTGATGGCAATGCTGACCAGTGTGTTTTCCGGTTCGCGATCTTCATGATGAACTTCACAGACGGCAATAAGCCGCTGGCGCGCTGGATCAAGAATGAGGTCAGCAAAGCGCGGACCCTTTTCAGTGATAGCGACAGGCTGTTTGTTCTCAGTGAGTGACAGCTGATAAATACGTTGGTCGGCGGCATTCACGAAATACAGCGACAGTTCATCTGCTGTATAGGCCATGCCGCCATATTCATGTACTCGGCTGCTATGGCTAAAGGGTGCTGTGAGTAAGTCTCTGATACTGCCATCCGCCTCGCGGCACATAATGACATTGCGACCCGCTTCCCAGGGACGACTTTCAATCCAGAACAGACGCTCGCCGTGGGACTGAAGAAAATTTAATCCCGGCGCTGCACGCGTGATTAACTCTGCGCTAATTGCTGACGGCCAGCTGCCATAGGCTTTGGGTATTTTGTTCATATCAGCCCCCCGCCAGTTTGACATTGTGGCCGAGCTTTTCCAGTTCGGCTTTGAGGGTATCCCGATGATCGCCCTGAATTTCAATCACGCCATCTTTTACAGTGCCACCGGTGGAGCATTTCTGTTTAAGCTGCTTGGCCAGTGTTTTTAAGTCGCCAGCTGCCAGACCCAGCCCAGAGACCGTGGTGACACCTTTGCCTTTACGACCTTTGGTTTCGCGACGAATGCGCACAGTGCCATCGCTCTCGACGATCTGCTCTGAGGCGGCTTGTTTAATGCGCCCTGAATCCGTGGAGTACACCAGTCGCGATTCGTTGTTTACCATATGGGTTCTCGATTGCTGGATTGGTCTTTTGGTTGGTGTTTAGGTTGGTGTTTAGGTTGGAATTTAAGTGCTCAACAGAATTTTACCAATATGCTGGCTCGATTCCATCAGAGCATGCCCATTATGAGCCTCAGCCAATGGAAAGCGGCTGTGAATCACAGGCTTAAATTTGCCCTCGGCAATTAATGGCCAAACCTGCGACTCAACCCCCGCAGCAATGCGCGCTTTATTCTCGAGAGGCTGAGCCCGCAGAGTTGAACCGGTTAAGACTATTTGCTTGAGCATCAAAGGCAGCAAATCCAACTCTACTTTCGAGCCTCGCAGAAAGGCAATACTAACAATTCTCGCCTGAGGTGCGCAGGCACTGAAGTTACGCTGCATATAGTCGCCACCGACCATATCCAAGATCACATTGACGCCGCTGCCGGTGAGCTCTCGGCAGACCTCAACAAAGTCTTGCTGATTGTAGTTCACCGCTTTCACTGCACCCAGTTCCTCACAGACCGCGCACTTTTCATCGGAGCCAGCCGTGGTGATCACATTAACCCCCATGGCCGTGGCCATCTGAATCGCCGTGGTGCCAATACCGCTGGAGCCACCATGGACCAGCAGCCATTCGCCAGCTTTTAACTCTGCACGCTCAAATAGATTGTGCCAAACCGTAAAGCAGGTTTCGGGTAATGCCGCGGCATCCACCAGATCCAGGCCTTCGGGAATGGGTAGGCACAGAGACTCTTCGGCAATGGCATATTCAGCATAGCCACCGCCTGACAGCAGCGCACAAACCTGATCGCCAATTGCCCGATCTGTAACTCCCTCACCCATAGCGACCACCGTGCCCGAGACTTCGAGGCCAGGGATATCGGTAACACCTGGGGGTGGCGGGTAAAAACCCATACGCTGAAACACATCTGGGCGATTGATGCCGGCTGCAGCGACTTGTATCAATAGCTGATTGGCGGCGGGTTGAGGCACAGCTCTGGAGCTGGGCTGTAAAACCTCTGGGCCGCCTGGTTGGGTGATTTCGATGCTAGTTTGGCTTGTGGGTAAGCTCATATTGGGTGCACTCAGTTCAAAGGGGGAGTTTAGCTGGACTAGTGCTGTATTGGTACGTGATAAATAGGCTTTGTATTACCCAAGCACTCGAGTTACTGCGCTATTGGCACTGGGGCTGAGCAATGACGCCATATTTGTAAACAATTTAAACAGGCCGCTACCATGCTGGATGACAAAATGGGTATTTCCTGCGGCGATCTCAAGTTCATTGGCAGCGGTGAGTTCACAGAAGTCTTTAACTGCTTGTGGCTCTAGCTGGCAGGTTTGCAGGGTAAATCTATTGCGAAATTTTGGGTTCTCCGCAAGTCCCAACTGAGGCCAAAAATAGTCTCGGTCGCAGGCGCAATATTGATAAACAATCTCTTCGGCCTGAGAGCCAATTATTTTAGCGATCTTTTCTCGCTGATTGGCTGCGACCATCTGCGCTTCAAACCCGGCTGTCCCATAGGCGGCATGATAGAGACCGGCATCTTGCAATACTTTAGAAGCTGACCAAGAACGCAGCAGCTCTTTTGTACCCTGAAGGTGATCTATCAGGTTGCCATTAATATGTGCAAAGTCGGCTGCGCCGAGGGCTGCGAGTTGTTTGAATTTTTCGTCCATAAAATACTCATTTTTGCTGTTTTTTGAGACTCAACTCCTTAACGCAACAAACACACCACCACCCATTAACAGCGCACCAGAGCCGAATTTCAGATATTTGGTTTTGGGTGAAGCTGCAAACGAGGATTTGGTTTTTGCAGCAACATAAGCATAGCCTGCCATTACCAGACCGACAGAGAATGTTGCGATTAAAAATAATAGCCCTATGTCAGTCATCGAAATAGTCTTCAGATCTAAAAAGGCGGGGAAGAAACTGAGATAGAACAGGGTGACCTTTGGATTGCTCACTGAGGTGGCGAGTCCGACTAGATAGTTGGTGGAGTAGTTGGCGGGTTTGAGTGTTGCGCTGGGCGTATTGCTATTGCCGGAGGTGATCAGCTGGAAGCCTAGGTAAATAAGGTAAGCGGCGCCAGCGTATTTAATGATAACAAAGAAGCTGCCCATCACTTCCGCAAGGGTGGCTAGGCCAAATATGGCGAGGGCGATAAAGATAAAGTCGCCGCTGAGAATGCCCATGGCGGTGGCCAGACCTTGGCGAAAGCCAGAGTCCAGTGCCCGGGCGACGACGACCACAACGCCAGGTCCTGGGAGTAGGGCGAGGACGATCATGGTGCTGTAGAGGGCAAGTGCTGAGGTGAGGGTCATTATTTTGATGCTGCTTTGAGTTTGTTCCAGAGTCGCCCATCGATGGCGGCTAGTCCTAGGCCAATAAAGGCCATGCCAGCGAAGTGCTCAATTCTGAGCTGTTCATCGAGCACCAGCCAACCCAGTAGGATTGCGGTTACCGGTACTAAAAAGGCTACCAGAGTGACATTGGTCGCCCCTGCCGAGGAGAGGACATTAAAAAATAGGATATAGGCGAGGGCGGTTGAGAAGGCGCCTAAGGCAATCACGGCTAACCAAACTTCGTTGCTTGGGTTGGCGAGCTGATCGGGGCGTTCGAGCAAGAACACTAGGGGCAATAACATAATAGTGGAGGCGGTAACCTGACCCACGGAGGTTTGAAATGGACTGATACCCATGGTTTTGAAGCGGCGGCCAAAGGAGGTGGCAAAGCCATATGAAATTGCGGCGCCAAGAATGGCTAACTGGGCTAGGGTGTCTGTGCCTACCTGCTCTAGTGACGAGGGTCCCATTAAGACGATAACGCCAAAGAAGCCAATAGCGACGCCAGTGATTTTGCGGGCGGTCATCTGTTCATCGGGCAATAGCCAGCCGGCAATGACCACAGTAAACAATGGGATGGTGGCGTTGAGGATAGAGGCTAGGCCTGAGGCGATGTGGGTTTGTCCCCACACGATCAGTGAAAAGGGGATGACGTTGTTGAGTAAGCCCATGATAAAAAGGTCGCGCCAGAGCTTGGCGGTTTTGGGGGCTTGGTGCTGTGATAACAATAAGATCATCCACAGGATGGTGGCTGCAATGGCGACGCGCAGGGTGACTATAGTGAGTGGCGGCAGTTCGGCAACGGCGACACCAACGAAAAAGAATGAGCCACCCCAGAGGAAGGACAGGGATAGAAGCATTGCCCAGTCTTTGGAGCCCATGTTTTGTTTGATCATTGGGTGTTCCTAAATGTTTGTTGGCGAGTTTTTGTTGCTGAAAATGATGGCAGTGAGACTCTTTGGATTCCCTCAGAGTGACATAGATTGAGGGATTCTGACAGGGTGCATTTGATTGGTGCTTACAGTGTCGGCGAGGAGATCCTTCGGCTTCGCTCAGGATGACAGGCTGGTGGGTCAGAATGACAGATTGGTGGATAATGTCAGCCCAGCCATGCACTGTCTTTATTGGCCAATAGCTTGCTGTTATCCCAAGCTCCCTCAATTCTTTTATCCCACCGGCCTTTATCTATGTCATCTCGACAGAGCGAAGCGACGGGGGACCTTGAGATCTCTCATATTCGCTCGAGATGACAGGTGACTTCTGTTCCTATTTTTTTATTGTGGTTACAGCACTAAAATCCACAAAAATCTCAGCGGTATAAACTATCTCGTCAAAAGAGGGTTCAACACTTCTTGGCGCTGGGGCCTTTATATGACTTATAGATTTATCACTATAACTGCGGCTGCGCTTTGATGCGGTGACCACAACTTCTTCAAGCATCTGTGCTCCCTGAGTACCTTTCACCCAGAGTCGATTATCTCTAAAACTCACCGGAGTCAGTGTCACACCCAGTGAGGATTCATAGAGGGCTTTTTGTTTCATTATCTTTTCGAGGGCCAGCTGTTTGACTCTGCTTTTATAGACGTCTTTCTGGGAGTGCTCGAAGGCGATATCGGAGAGTTCGACTTCCTGTTTACTGTCGGTCACTGTGGCAATAGTCCTGAGCTGCGACTCCTCGGTAATAGTCACTGCCATCCGGTTAACCACTTTATAGCTGTCGGGCTTTTTACCAAACCAGCCTTATTGTGGTGAGGTGGAGAACTTGGAACTTTTAATATAATCCGGGTTTAGGCCAGAGCTGACGAGTTGCTGACTGATGGATTCTCTGATGGCAATGTTATTGGAAATAGATGTGGAGAGCAGTTTGTCTTCGCTGGTAATCACCAGGCTAATAATGGCTCTATCCGAGTAGGCCTTTTCTTCCGCTTCAGCGCTGAGCGTGACAATCTTGTCATTGGGGTGCAGGAAATGGCGTAGTTCGTTGGGGCTGCCTTTGAGTTCTGGCTGAGCAAAGGCGCTCAGGGACAGGCTGCAAAAAAGTAGGCATGTGATTAATCTGGTCATAGTGGTCTCGTCCTATTGGTCTGTGACTATTTTAAAATAGACCCTGGCAGCCGTTACTGCCTACAATGATGAGATTAAAAGGTGAAAAATAGAGAGCTGCAGTTAGACGGCTAAAATAAATAGAAAGTAGGACGCCTAAGCATGATCGAGATCACTGCCAGAGAAAAAATCTACCAGGTCATTTTTGGCACCGACACCCCGGCCGGACAGCGCTTCGATATTCTGTTGATCTATATGATCCTGCTGAGTGTACTGGCGGTTATTTTTGGGTCGATTAGTTCGATTAACGAGCAGTACGGGGTTTGGATCTTTCGCCTAGAGTGGATCTTTACCGCACTGTTCTCCATCGAGTATCTGCTGCGCATCTATTCCTCACCGAAACGCCTGAGCTACATATTCAGCTTCTATGGTCTCGTGGATCTGCTCTCCATAGTGCCCACCTATCTGGCGCTATTTGTTCCCGGCGCCAGTTACTGGCTGGTCTTGCGCCTGCTACGGGTACTGCGAGTATTTCGTGTGCTCAAGCTGGTGCGCTACCTTTCAGAAGCCAATATTTTGCTGCGCTCCATGTATGCCTCGCGGCGCAAGGTGCTGGTCTTTTTCACCGTGGTGATGGTACTCAGTGTGATTTTTGGCAGCCTGATGTTCTTGGTGGAGGGGCCGGAAAATGGCTTTACCAGCATTCCCCGGAGTATCTACTGGACCATCGTCACTATCACTACTGTGGGTTATGGGGATATTGCACCCCAGACTGTGCTCGGGCAGATTATTGCGACTATGGCGATGCTCACGGGTTATTCGATTATTGCCATTCCAACCGGTATTTTCACTGCCGAGATAGCCCGGGAGATCAACACTGCCAGCAGCAATACGCGCTGCAATATCTGTGAGCGAAGCGGTCATCATCCAGATGCCGAATACTGTTATCACTGTGGTATTGAGTTGTCGAAAACGTAGCCTAGAGACTTAACTGAGAAGCTTAGGCTTTACCTTGTAGCTTGATGCTCTGAGGCAATGCGATAACTCAGCGCCTCTTGATAGTCTTCACTGATCACCTGCTCTCGGCCAGCCAGATCGGCAATACTTCGCGCTACCCTCAATACCCGATAAAACCCTCTAGTCGAAAGCCCAAAGCGCGTAATTGCGTGGTCCATCAAATGACGCTGTTCGCTGCTCAGTGGACAGATAGTTTTCAGTTCTTCACTGCTTAGCTGGCTATTGGTTTTGCCCTGCCTCGTTAACTGTCGCTCGCGGGCGACGCAGATCCGTTGCTGAATCTGCTGGTCGCTTTCGCCTCTGGGTTGGTCTTTATGGTTTGCCTGCTGCTGGTTTAGCAGCTGATTGTTTTCTATGGGGGTGACCTGTACCTGCAGGTCGATGCGATCTAACAAGGGGCCGGAGATCTTGCTGCGGTAGCGGTTGATCTGGTCGGGGGTGCAGCGACAGCGCGGGCTGCCTAGATAGCCGCAGGGGCAGGGATTCATCGCGGCGATTAACTGAAAGTTGGCCGGATAACAGACCTGTGCCGCAACTCGGGAGATATTGATCTCGCCAGATTCCATGGGTTCACGGAGTACTTCTAATACGCTGCGAGAAAACTCTGGTAGTTCATCGAGAAACAGTACGCCCTGATGGGCGAGGGAGATTTCCCCAGGCCTGGGACTGCTGCCTCCTCCCACCAGTGCCGCGGAGGATGCAGTGTGGTGGGGTGCGCGAAAGGGTCGTGCCCAGATCGGTTGGCGCAAGCCTTTGCCGGCTACAGAATAGATAGAGGCGACTTCCAGTGCCTGTTGGTTGTTTAGCGGCGGCAGTATGCCGGGCAGGCGACTGGCGAGCATGGTTTTGCCCGTTCCTGGAGGGCCGTAAAAAAGTAGGTTGTGTCCGCCGCTGGCAGAGATCTCCAAGGCGCGCTTGGCATGGTGTTGGCCGATCACCTGATTGAGTTGGCTCTGGTTGTCGCTGGCTCTGATGTTGGATTGGTCTCGGGGATTTATTGCAGCATTTTTTGATGAGTCCCAAAGTTGCAGCTGTGTCTGCTGTAGTAGGTGCCCAGAGATATCTAATAAATGTGTGCAGGGCAGGATCTTCAGGCCGTCGACCAGAGAGGCTTCCTCAGCATTGTGGCGGCTGATAATCAGCTGCTTGCCCTCATGCAGGCATCCCAGTGCTGCGGGCAATACTGCGTCTACACCGCGGGTGTCGCCGGAGAGGGCCAGTTCGCCAATAAATTCATATTGATCTAGTTGATCCAGGGGCACCTGGCCCGAGGCGGCAAGAATTGCCACGGCAATGGCTAGATCGAAACGACTGCCTTCTTTGGGGAGTTCGGCGGGGGCCAGATTGACTGTAATGCGCCGTGCAGGAAAATCAAAGTGCGAATTGAGAATGGCGCTGCGGACGCGATCTTTGCTCTCTTTAACCGCGGTTTCAGGCAGGCCGACCATATGAAAGCTCGGCAGGCCATTGGATAGATGCACTTCAACTGAGACCAGTGGTGCATTGATACCCAGTTTTGCCCTGGTGTTGACCACCGCAAGTGACATTGCATACCTCCCTGTATGGCTGACTAGAATCACCCCTCAATCCGCTGAGGGGGTTTAAATCTGTAGGCTATTTATTACTTTTTATTGCTATCGCGAGCGGTTAGCTGGCGAATACTTTCTTCGAGACCGCTGATCTGTGTTTCTAAGGCGTCGAGCTTTTCTCTGGAGCGGTGCAAAACGGCCTGTTGAATATCGAATTCTTCCCGGGTAACCAGATCCATTTTTTGCAGGGCCTTAGTCATGGCAGAGCGAACCTGCATCTGTGCCTCGTCCCCCAGAGCCTGAGCGCCTGGTATAAAAGCCTGATTAAACTGTTTGATAAATTGGTTCACAATATTGTCCTGATTCAATGGGTAACTCCTCTTTTGGCCCCTATAGGCCCTGCAGCCCCTAGCAATGACTCCAGTCTAGCAAATTGCACCAAGATACCCCACGCATTTACAGCAGTTGAGACCTGTCACTCTAAAGAGGCATTGCCCTGTCCAGTTTGGTGCGGAGGCAACCTCAGTTGCTTTTGGCTATGCACCATATTGGTACGTTTACGGACTATTTAATTATAAATTGATCGAAAAGACGGCCAGCAAAGTGTTGGCACGGGATATGCATTGTCCTCTTTGAAGTATCAAAAAACTTAATGTTAAGTACGTTTCAAAATCTATTTAAAATTTTATATCTTGGGAGATATATCGATGAAAGCTTTAAAAACTGCAATTTTCGCTGCAACTATGATGTCTGGTGCCACTGCAATGGCTGCTGAAGTTTCTGGCAACGTAGCAATTGGATCTGATTACTTTTTCCGTGGTGTCGATCAAGCTGGCGGCGAAGCGCTGTCTGGTGGATTCGATGTTGGTTTTGAAAATGGCTTCTACGTTGGTACTTGGGCCTCAAGCGTCGATTTCAGTGGCGGTTTAGAACTTGATTACTATGCTGGTTACGGTGGCTCTATCTCTGAAGACGTTAGCTACGACATTGGTTACCTGTACTACGGCTACCCACAGGGTCCAACAACTGAAGAGTTCGAAGAAGTTTACGCCAGTGTTTCAGCAGGTGATGCAACTCTAGGTTTTGCTTACTCAGATGATTACTACGCTTCAACTGGACATTCTACATATGTTTATTTTGATTATGGCGTGGTTCTCAGCGAAGCATTTAGCCTGGGCTTGCATGTCGGCACCATGTCTGCTTCCGATCCTGCCAACGAAGCTGATGACTACTCTATCTCTTTGAGCACTGAAGCTGCCGGTCTTGGTTTTGACCTTAGCTGGATTGACTCATCTGAGAAAGGCGGCCTGTTTGCCGACAACGAATTTGTATTGACTGTTTCTAAGTCTCTGTAATTTTTAAACTTTTATCTTGCTCATCTAAAGCGGGTGGCTTCGGCCACCCTATGGAGATTCTCAATGAAATTAATAACTGCAATTGTAAAACCTTTCAAGCTTGATGAAGTGAGAGAGGCCCTCGGTGACCTTGGTGTCGCTGGAGTAACAGTAACAGAAGTAAAAGGGTTCGGACGTCAGAAGGGCCACACTGAGTTGTACCGTGGTGCTGAGTACGTTGTTGATTTCCTTCCCAAAGTTAAGTTGGAAATTGCACTGGCAGACGAGATGGTTGATAGCGCAGTAGAAGCTATTACCAACGCTGCACAAACCGGCAAAATCGGCGATGGAAAAATCTTTATTTCAACGCTTGAAGAAGTCATTCGAATCCGCACCGGTGAAACCGGCGCTGAAGCTGTATAACAAGAGGCCTTAAAATGAATTCCGATATAATTGAAATCAAATATGCATTGGACACCTTCTATTTCTTGATGTCTGGTGTATTAGTAATGTGGATGGCCGCTGGCTTCTCCATGCTCGAAGCCGGTCTGGTTCGCTCTAAAAACACGACTGAAATTCTTACCAAAAACGTGGCGCTGTTTGCCATCTCTTGCTGCATGTACATGGTAATGGGCTACGCCATTATGTACGGCGGCAGTGCAGGCGGTTTTCTTCCTGACGTTTGGTTTGGCAACATTATTGGTAATGCGACAACTGAAGAAGTTCTGGCTAGCGGTGGTGATACTTACTACTCCGGCGCATCTGACTTTTTCTTCCAGGTTGTATTCGTTGCTACCGCTATGTCGATCGTCTCAGGTGCAGTTGCTGAGCGAATGAAGCTGTGGGCATTCCTTGCCTTTGCTGTTGTGATGACTGGCTTTATCTATCCTATGCAGGGTATGTGGAAGTGGGGCGGCGGTTTCTTAGACGTTGCTGGTTTCCAAGATTTCGCAGGTTCTGGTGTTGTTCACCTCTGTGGTGCTACTGCTGCTCTGGCTGGCGTATTGTTGCTTGGCGCTCGTAAAGGCAAGTACTCAGCTGACGGTAAAGTTAACGCGATTCCTGGCGCCAACATGCCTCTCGCGGCTATCGGTATGTTCATCCTGTGGATGGGCTGGTTCGGTTTCAACGGCGGTTCTGAGTTGATGGTGTCGAACATTGCTGAAGCTAACGCAGTATCGGATATCTTCGTTAACACTAATGCTGCTGCCGCTGGTGGCCTGCTGGCTGCTCTGGTTCTGGCGCAATTGCTCTATGGCAAAGCTGATCTGACTATGGCTGTTAACGGTGCTCTGGCTGGTCTGGTTGCTATTACTGCTGAGCCTTTGGCTTGGACTGGCGGAGCTGCAACTCTTGTCGGTGCCATTGGTGGCGTAATTGTTGTGTTCTCTGTGAAGCTCATGGATTCTCTGAAAATCGATGATCCCGTCGGTGCGATCTCTGTCCACGGTGTAGTCGGTATCTGGGGCCTGTTAGCAGTTTGTTTCTCTGGCAACGACAGTGCAACTCTTATCGGTCAGTTGACTGGTATCGCTGTGATCTTCGCCTGGACCTTTGTTACTAGCTTTATCGTTTGGTCGATATTGAAAGCTGTAATGGGTATCCGTATCACTGCAGAGCAAGAGTTTGAAGGTTGTGATATCGCCGAGTGCGGTATTGAAGCTTACCCTGAGTTCTCTTCAAGCAAATAGTTTTAAAGTTTCCCCCTCTTAGTAGTAGTACTACTAGACAGTACCTTTCCGGGGCCTTATGGCCCCGGATTTTTTTTGCCTGAAATTTCTCTACTGACTCTGTCGGCCACCAATAAGCCCTGAATAGCCCTATAATCGGTATATTGGCTTATCTGAAGATGCAATTTGTATTTGAAACAGGTATCTTTACAAAAGAATTAAAATTACTCGGAGAACCACATCAATGAAGTTAATTACAGCGATTATCAAGCCATTTAAACTCGACGACGTGCGTGAGGCACTTGCAGATGTAGGAGTGCAAGGTATTACAGTCACAGAGGTAAAAGGCTTTGGTCGGCAGAAAGGGCACACTGAGTTGTATCGTGGCGCCGAATATGTGGTGGATTTTCTACCTAAGATTAAGCTCGAAATCGCCATTGGCCAGGACATGGTCGACAGTGTAGTTGAAGCGATTGCCAAGGCAGCTGCCACTGGCAAGATTGGCGATGGCAAGATTTTTATCTCCACCCTAGATGAAGTGATTCGTATTCGCACAGGTGAAACTGGCGAGCAGGCGGTATAGTCAGCGTTAAATAGCTGGCGCTAAATTTTCAACTAAGGCTTTCTGCTTTTAGAAAGCCTGTTTAATTCACCAGCGTTTATACCCTTCACAGGGAACCTCTGTGGATTATTTGACTCCAAGAAACTCTTTAAGACTCTCTTAACCTCTCTTAACCTTTTTAGACCCTCCACATAATTCAAGGATGGACAAGTGCAAAATTCTTTGACCAAAGCTAAGCGCAATATTTTCAGCTCAATAGCCATTTTGTTAGTCAGCCTCTGCTCCGCGCAGTGGGCCATGGCCGCTAGCGAAAAAGACATTCTGAGCAATCTTTCCGCAGTGCGCCCTGATCTTAAGTTTGAGTTTGTCGGTGAATCTGTTCTGCCAGGTTTCTATGCAGTGCAGGTTGAAGCTGGTCCGCTGCTCTATGTCTCTGCAGATGGCGGTCATTTCTTTGATGGCAATCTCTACCAAATTACCCGCAGCCAATTTGTCGATGTTCGCGACGTGGCTCTAAATGACACTCGACGGGATCTGTTTGCTGCTCGTGGTACTGACGACATGATTGTTTTTAAGCCTACAGGGCAGACTAAAGCGATTATCAATGTGTTTACTGATGTCGACTGCGGCTACTGCCGCAAGCTGCACAATGAAGTGCCGCAGCTCAATGCCATGGGTATAGAAGTGCGCTATCTGGCCTTCCCAAGAGCGGGATTGGAATCTGCGTCATACGATAAGATTGCCACTGCCTGGTGTTCAGATACACCCAATGAAACCCTAACGGCAATCAAGAATGGCGTGCGTACCAGTATCTCAGTCTGTGAAGATAATCCGGTCGCCGAGCACTATCGTCTCGGAGTTTCTATGGGTGTGACAGGTACGCCAGCGATTATTCTGATGGATGGCACCTTGATCCCAGGCTATAAACCAGCCGCTGAACTCGCCGAGTTCCTTGGTGTAAGTTCGACCAACTGATTGGCAGTGGCCATATAGCTATAAAAAGCGCCCGCTTTAGCGAATATCAACCGCCCTTGCATTGACAGAGGGCGGCCTGCCATCTACTGTTGTGCCCTCTGTTATTCACTCATTTTTAGTTCGGGGAAACACCTTGAAATCGGTAAAAGTCGGTATCTGCGGTCTGGGCACAGTTGGCTCAGGCACACTCAATCTTCTTCAGCACAACGCCCAATTAATCAACCCTCGAGCCAACTGCGAAATCGCGGTTACTCAGGTAGGTGCGCGTCGCGATAACCCAAACTGCGATACCTCTACTGTTAAGGTTACCCGGGATATTTTCGATGTCGCCAAAAACCCCGATATTGATATAGTCGTGGAATTGATCGGCGGCACCACCATAGCCCGTGATCTAGTGATGACAGCCCTGGATAACGGCAAGCATGTGGTCACCGCCAACAAGGCACTGATCGCCGAACATGGCATGGAAATATTCGCCCATGCCGAGAAGTGTAATCTGATTGTTGCCTATGAAGCGGCAGTGGCTGGTGGCATTCCCATTATCAAAGGCTTGCGTGAAGGCCTGGCGGGCAACCGCATCAACTGGATGGCTGGTATTATTAACGGCACCACCAATTTTATTCTCTCTGAGATGGACAGCAAAGGTCGTGAGTTTTCCGACGTGCTGACCGAAGCTCAGGAAAAGGGTTATGCCGAAGCCGATCCCACCTTTGATGTGGAAGGCATAGATGCCGCCCATAAGCTTGTTATTATGGCGTCACTGGCATTCGCTATCCCCCTCGACAGCAGCAAGGTTTTTACTGACGGTATCACTAAGCTAGATCCCCAGGACGTCGCCAACGCTCGCGAGTTGGGCTATGTGGTTAAGCATTTGGGTATAGCTCGCCAGACCAACAAAGGTGTTGAACTGCGCGTTCACCCAACTCTAGTGCCGAAAAACTGCCTGATTGCCGGCGTAGATGATGTGCTCAACGCCGTGATGGTCAATGCCGATGCGGTTGGCACTACCTTGTTTTATGGTCCAGGTGCCGGCGCCGCTCCCACAGCTTCCTCAGTGGTAGCAGATATTATTGATGTAGCGCGAGTGATGAACAACGATCCCCAGAGCTGGGTGCCAGCCCTTGGCGTGCCCACCAGTGCAGTTGCAGCCCGCGACATTCTCGATATCCAAGAGATTGAAACCAGTTTCTATATGCGCTTCTCAGCCCTAGATCAGCCCGGCGTATTGTCTACAGTCACCGGTATTATGGCTGGTGCGGGTATTAGCATTGAGGCGATTAGCCAGAAAGAGCAGCCTGCCACCGAAGAGTATGTGGACGTTATTATCCTGACCAATGTCACCCATGAAAAATCCTTGGATGCAGCGGTTGAGCAGATCGAACAACTTGAAACAGTACGCGGACAGGTAAGCTTTATCCGCGTCGAACATTTGGACCAGTAAAATGAAATATATCAGCACCAGAGGCGGCGGCGAGCCAAAGAGTTTTGAAGAGGTTGTGCTCACCGGTCTAGCTCCAGATGGCGGACTCTATGTGCCCCAGGAATTGCCCCAGTTTAGTCAGGAAGAGATAGCCTCATGGGCCGGTCTCTCTTATCAGGATCTGGCCTTAAAGATTATTACGCCCTTTGTTGATGGTGCGATTCCCCACGCTGATCTCAAAGAATTGATTGATAAATCCTATTCCACCTTCCGTCACGGCGGTATTGCACCGCTGATTCAGACCGGACACAACGAATGGATTATGGAGCTTTTTCACGGCCCGACTCTGGCCTTTAAAGATTTTGCTCTGCAGTTCTTGGGTAACCTGCTCGACTATATTCTCGCCAAGCGCAATCAAAAAGTTGTGATCATGGGTGCCACCTCCGGTGACACCGGCTCAGCTGCGATTGAAGGCTGTCGTCGCTGTGAAAATATCGATATCTTTATCCTGCACCCGCACAATCGCGTGTCAGAAGTTCAGCGTCGCCAGATGACCACTGTTGCTGCAGACAATGTGCACAATATTGCCATGCACGGTAATTTTGATGACTGTCAGAATATGGTTAAAGCCAGCTTTAGCGATCAATCATTTTTACCTGAAGGTCGTCAATTAGCCGCAGTTAACTCGATTAACTGGGCGCGAATTATGGCGCAGATCGTCTACTATTTTTGGGCCTCACTGTCACTGGGCGGCCCTCAGCGCAAGGTCTCTTTTTCAGTTCCCACGGGAAACTTTGGCGATATTTTTGCCGGTTATTTGGCGCACAAGATGGGCTTGCCCATAGAGCAGTTGGTGATCGCCACTAATCAAAACGATATTTTGCATCGCTGTATTAGCGAAAATGATCATAGCACTCGTCCGTTAGAGCAGAGCCTCGCGCCAAGCATGGACATCATGATCTCGAGTAACTTCGAGCGCTTGCTGTTTGATCTCTATGATAACGATGGCGCTGCGATTGCAGAGTTAATGAAAGACGCCAAAGCCGGAAATATGCAGCTCAGTGACTCGGTATTGGTTAAGGCCCGTGAACTGTTTTCCAGCCATCGCTGTGACAATGACGGCATGTTGGCCATGATTCGCGATGTGTTAAAAGAGAGTGATTACCTGATGGATCCGCACACGGCCATTGGTCTAGATGCGGCCCGTCACTGTCGAACTAACAAGGAAACACCAATGGTGACCTTGGCCACTGCACACCCAGCTAAGTTCCCGGATGCTGTGCGTGAGGCGGGTTATCCCACTGATCCTGAACTGCCGACTCATATGGCAGATCTGTTTGAGAAACAAGAGCACTACACAGTGCTGGATAATGATCAGGATGCGGTGCAGGCGTTTATTGCGGGGAATATTACCGCTTAACAGATAGTGCTTGCCGCTCCATGCTCTGTCATCCCGACCGCTGCACACTACCATCCAGGGCGCTACACACTGTCATCCTGACCGCTACACACCTTCATTCAGGCCGCTACACACCTTCATTCAGGCCGCTACAAACCTTCACTCAGGCCGCTACAAACCTTCATTCAGGCTGCTACAAACCTTCATTCAGGCCGCTACACACTGTCATCCCGACCGTAGCGGAGGGATCTGACCCAGTCGGCAGGAGATCCTTCGACTTCGCTCAGGATGACAGAATCTGCTAATCAATGATCTTGCAATCCGGTAATCCGGTAATCCATGAGTTTATAGTCTGCTTATCCATGAGTAGTAAATACTATTTTCAGGTGCAGATATGGCTAAGCAGGACCACAAAATATTGGCAGATACACTGGATTCAGCTTCAAAGTTGTCTGTCGACAATATTCTACAGAGCCGTTTAATCACGGAAAAACACCTCACCTTGTTAAAAAAGGAGGGTTTTCTCAAGCCTATCGTAAAAGGTTGGTATCTCTTAGATGCAGATTTAAGCCACTCAGATACCGGTGAGTCAGTACCCTGGCACGAATCCTATTGGGTTTTCATTGGTCAATATCTCAGAGAAATGGTTGGCGAAGATTACATCTTGTCGGCGGAGCAATCTCTGGATTTACACAGGGGTAATAATGTACTGCCCAATCGACTTCTTATTGGCAACGCCAAGAAAGCGAACCGAGTCGTGCCATTGCCTCGAGGTTTAAGCCTTTCGTTATATACCGCCACTAAAGTTCCAAGTCATCCAGATGTTCAGGATGGGGTAAATATCTATTCGCTGGAAATGGCTTTAATTAAAGTTGGACAATCCTATTTCCGTCGGCAAATACAGGAAATAGCTTTGGCTCTGGGAGCTGCAAACCATCGCTTAATATTGCAGCAGTTGCTTGAAAAGGGACAGGTTGCCGCGGCAGGGCGTCTTGCAGGGGCGTACCGTGAATTAAATATGCCAAGTGCAGCGAATGAGATTTTCTCGGTGATGACAGCCGCCGGTTTCTCGGTAAAGGACGTTAATCCTTTTGATGAGCCTGTAGCGGACATCACCGTTTTGCGACCTCAATCGCCACAGGCGGCCAGAATAGAGCTGCTTTGGCGTTCGCTCAGTGAGCGTATTACAAAGCAACTAGATCCGGCTTTTACGCCGCCAAAAAATATCAAAACAGCGATTGAGTTACTGGAAGAAAACTATTCTCATGATGCTTATCACTCGCTGTCGATAGAAGGCTATAAAGTAACCCCCGAATTAATCGAGCGAGTACGCAGCAGGCAGTGGAATCCCGACTTGGAGAAACTCGACCAACAAAATCTCGATGCGATTGCCGCAAGGGACTATTGGGAGGCGCATAATCAGGTTAAACAAACTATTCGGCATCTACATGGCAGTGGTCTCAGTACAGAGTTACTGCGTGGGGATTTATCAAACTGGTATCGCGCTTTAGTTAGCCCCATGGTTCGAAGTGGAATGTTGCAAGCATCGGATCTCGCAGGTTACCGTAACCGACCGGTATTTATTCGCGGGTCTAGACATACACCGTTGCCAATCGAAGCAATCACAGATGCTATGGATATGTTATTTAACTGTATCCAAAATGAACCTCACCCGATCACCCGAGCAATATTAGGCCACTGGCTTATCGGCTACATACACCCTTACCCTGATGGCAATGGACGCACAGCGAGGTTTTTGATGAACGCATTGCTGGTCTCTGCTGGGTATCCCTGGGCGGTTATTCGCTTAGATACGTGAACGGCCTATATGCACGCTCTAGAACAGCTGTCGGTTCATCAGAATCCGGACCCTTTGGTAGAGTTTGTGTTGGAGGCGATGAATCATCAGTGGAAATAAGGACAGAGTTTTTTAAGTTCTGTATCTGTATCCTGCCTACCCTCCCCAATACCCACCATCCACAAACTCCCTCCCCACATCTCCAACGACTTCGGTTACTATAAAGCAGCACTAAATACCGGAGAGTAAAAGATGCCCCCTGAAGTCCAAACCCATTACCGCGCCTGTAACCTTTGTGAAGCCATCTGTGGCCTTGAGATTAAAACTCAAGGTGACCAGGTCTTGTCTATTAAGGGTGATAAGAATGACCCTTTCAGTAGAGGTTATATCTGCCCCAAGGGCACCGCGATGCAAGATATCTATACCGACCCCGATCGTCTGCGACTGCCGGTTAAAAAGCAGGGCGATAGCTGGGTTGAGATCAGCTGGGAAGAGGCCTTTAGTACTGTCGCTGAAAAGTTGACGGCGGTGCAAGACCAGCATGGCACAGATTCTGTTGCCTTTTATGCGGGCAACCCCAATGTGCACAATTACGGCAGCATGACCCACGCCAGTGTGTTGCGCAAAGCGGTGCAATCTAAGACGCATTTTTCGGCGACTAGTCTTGACCAGCTACCCCATCATTTAACCTCTTTAAGTCTTTTTGGCCATCAGTCATTGATCCCTGTGCCAGATATTGACCACACCAATTACATGCTGATTATTGGCGGCAATCCGCTGGCGTCTAACGGCAGCATTATGACTGTGCCAGATGTGCCGAAGCGTTTGAAAGCGATTCAGCAACGCGGCGGGCGCTTTATAGTGATTGACCCACGTCGCACAGAAACTGCTGAGATTGCAGATCAACATTTATTTATTCGCCCGGGCACCGATGCCTTTTTATTAATGGCCATGTTAAATACTTTGTTTGCGGAGAAGCTGGTCCATACAGGTCATCTCACCGACTTACTGGTTGGGGTCGATGACGTTCGCAGTGCCTGTGAGTCGTTTACACCAGAGTTAGCCGAACAGCGAACCGGTGTTGCCGCTGAGCAGATTCGCCAGCTAGCACGTGATATGGCCAATATAGAAGGCGCTGTTTGCTATGGCCGCATGGGCGTGTCGGTTCAGGTCTATGGCACTCTGTGTCAGTGGGCTATTCATATGATTAATATTCTCACCCACTCATTAGATGTGCGCGGTGGCATGATGGCCTCGTCGCCGGCCTTTGGCTTTATCAAGCCTGGGGAATCTGGGGCAGGGCACTTTGCTGCCTTCCATAGCCGCGTGAGTGGGCTGCCGGAGTTTGCCGGTGAATTGCCCGCAACCGTTATGGCTGAGGAGATGTTAACTGAGGGTGAAGGGCAGATTCGCGCGCTGATTTCTATTGCTGGTAACCCGGTGCTGTCGGCGCCCAATGGCCAGCAGATTGATCGGGCCCTTGATGGCTTAGACTTTATGGTCAGCCTGGATTTTTATATCAATGAAACCACCCAGCACGCCGACATTATTTTGCCACCCACCAGCGCATTGGAGCACGACCACTACGATATAGCCTTCCATCGTTTGGCGGTGCACAACACGGCGCGCTTTAATGAGCCTGTGTTTGAACCAGCTGCGGGCACATTGCATGACTGGGAAATCTTTAATGGCTTGGGGCAGGCGATTGCTGCCCATAAAGGTATAGAGGTTAAGTCATTGCCATCTCCGGATAAGATGGTTGATATGGGTATTCAGCGTGGGCCCTACGGCGCTGCTGCTGGCCATGAGCTAGAGCTGACCCTAGATAAGATTAAGCAACATCCCCATGGTTTGGATATTGGGCCTTTAGCCCCTAGCTTGCCTGAGCGTCTCTGTACCAGTGACGGCAAGATTACCCTGGTGGCAGATTACATAACCAAAGACCTCAAGCGTCTTGGCGCTGATAAGGCCACGACAGAAGCTGATGAGTTGTTGCTTATTGGTCGTCGCCATATTCGCAGCAACAACTCTTGGCTGCATAACTCGCATCGCTTGGTGAAGGGCAAGCCGCGCTGGCAGTTGCTGATGCACCCAGAGGATTTAGCGGCTCGCAACCTAGAAGATCAATCACAGGTGCGCATCGAATCTCGGGTTGGTTCTGTTGAAACACAGGTCGTGGCCAGTGACGAAGTGATGGCCGGTGTGGTGAGTCTGCCTCATGGTTGGGGACATAAGCGGGCTGGGGTGAGTATGACCATCGCTGCGGCCCAGGAAGGGGTTAGCTGTAATGATCTCACCGACGATAAGCTTATTGACCAGATCAGTGGTAATGCTGCGTTGAATGGCGTACCAGTTAAAATATTTGCAGTGCTGTCGTAAAGCCTTAATGCGCAGTATTAAAAGGTGTGGCCGGTGTCTTTTAAGGGCATTGGCCATACTTTTGCGGTCTATTTTAGTTTTTATACCGCTGTTTAAACATCATCGTTTCTACTCTGAAACTGAAATCCAAGCTTGTTGTGCGCCCTTCAGACTCTCTTCAGGCTCTTACAGGCATGACTAGCACAGGCAGTATTTCTTGGGCGCACACAGCTCTCTTGTCGAAAAAGACCAAAAACCTATCATATGACACAAAAAGCGTCATTTAGTGACATTATCATATGGACACTATTTTATTTTCGTAGTATCTTTCTGCTGTAACACTATCAAATGGACACTATGCATAAAGTATAGTATCTTGGAAAAATAAAGTCCTCGAAGCGCCGGTTCCATATTGGAAATTTGGCACTATCGAAGGACGCTATAACTATAAGTACAACCGGGGGAACAATGCTCAAACCTTTTCAGGCAAGATTGGCTGCGTCACTTATGCGAAATTCTTCGCTGTCGTTGCTAGTGCTTGGCGCAATAACATTATTTTTTGCTGCGGGTCTGCAATTTGTAGAGCTGCGTACGATCTTTTCTGACTTACTCCCCAAAAACCATCCTTTCGTAGAGACTTTTTCGGATCATCCGAACTTTGGTAACCCGCTTACGGTTACGATCATGGTCAAAAATAAAGAAGGTAGTATTTATAACTCCGAGACATTAGAAAAAGTCTGGAGCCTTACCCGAGACATCGATCTCGCGGCTGGCGTAGACCATGATCAGATACTCTCTATAGCAACAGAGAAAGCCCGCTACGCTGAGGCGACTCCCTTTGGCATTGAAAGCCAGCCATTGATGGGCGATTCAGTCCCGACGACCCCAGAAGAAATTCTCGACTTGCGCCAAAAAGTTAAGAAGGCGCCCAATGCCCGCGCCTTCCTAATTTCCCAAGACGAATCTGCCACCTTAATTAAAGCAACTTTTATTGAACGGTTGGTTGATTACGGCGATCTGTTTGCTTACGTTCAAAATCTGGTGGAAAGCGAACGCGATGCCAAGCATGAGATTCATGTGGCGGGCCAGCCGATGCTTACGGGTTGGGTCTATAGTCACCAAGCAGCGATGCTGGGCATCTTTGGTGTGACGATTATCGCGCTTGTCCTGTCGCTGATAATTTATATGTCCAATTTCGTCGGTGTTGTTATTCCGGTTGTTACCAGTGCCGTTGCTGCGATCTGGGGGTTCGGTTTTGTCGGCTGGTTGGGCTATCCCATTGAGCCTTTGATAATGGTCGTGCCATTGTTATTGGTCGCCCGATCCTTCAGCCATTGTGTGCAGTTTATCGAGCGCTATTACGAGGTTTATCCTCAGGTCAAAGATAAGAAAAAAGCTGCGGAGATGGTTCTTGGGGTGATGATGACTCCGGGTGGTCTGGGTATCTTTACTGATGCCATCGGCATTCTGCTAATCATAGTTGCACCCATACCGGCTATGGAGCGCTTCGCGATCTTCTGTGGTTTTTGGGCACTGATTCTGTTCCCAACCAATGTTCTGTTATCGCCATTGATGCTGTCTCTGTTGCCAGAGCCAAAAAATGCGGCTTCGATAACCGGTGCTGATAAAGACGGCGGCCAATTTTGGCATCGCGCGATGCACAGTACGCTGTCTTTTATAGCAACCCTGTCTCATGGTTTTCGCGGCAAGGTAACTGCAGTTGTCACCCTAGTATTAGTGGTTGTCAGTATTGGCCAGGTGATGCAAATCAAAGTGGGTAATCCAGTGGAAGGCACTAGCCTGCTGTGGGAAGACTCCGAGTACAACCAGGCCGTCGGCGCCATCAATCGAAACTTCGCTGGCTTGAATACCCTAGAAGTTATTTTTGAGGCGAAAGACGCTAACAACCCGAGTCGTGTGGCCCGGCAAGCTGACACTGTATTTTCGATGTTGGCGCTGCAGCGCAATTTGGAAAAGCAGGAGAACCCTCCTGTAGCCACACTGTCGTTCGCTGATTATCTACCTGAAGCTAACCGTTTGTTTAGTGGCGGTAACCCGAAATGGTCCCCTCTGGATCGCGATCAGCAGGCGGTTACGGCCGCATCTGGCGCCGTCATGATTGGCACTGGCCCCAAAGCCTTTTTACATGTCACAGATTTTGTTCAACAAAATGCCACTGTGTCCCTTTGGTATAAAGACAATAAACAGGAAACCGTTGACCTAGCGTTGGAGCAGACTCGCGCAGCCCTAGATGAAATTGGCATGGAGCACGACAGTTTCAATATGCGCTTGGGCACAGGCACCATTGCCTTGCAGCAGTCGATCAATGACACCGTGGATTACTATCAGTGGGTGATTCTGGGGCTGCTTAATCTGGTTATTTTGGTTACCTGCAGCTACGCCTATCGCTCTATTACCGCAGGTGTACTGCTGCTAATTCCGGTCAATATTTCTAATGTTTTTCTCGGCGCAGTGATGGTGCAGATGGGTATAGGGTTGGATGTAAATACCTTACCGATTTCTGCCATTGGTGTTGGCGTCGGTATTGACTACGGCATTTACCTTCTGAGTAGAATCTGTGAGGAATACACCAAATGTAACAACCATGCTCAGGCGATCAGAAAGGCTGTAGTCACCACGGGTAAGGCGATCTTCTTCACCGCAACTATAGTGCTGATTGCAATCTTGCCTTGGTATTACCTCTCGGAACTGAAGTTCCTAGCAGATATGGGGCTGTTACTGGTCATGGTTATGTTGATCAATATGGTTGTCGCCCTAATCGTGCTGCCACTTGAAGTCTGGTTGGTTAAGCCGCGGTTTATGACGATCAAAGGGTTGTTGGGCAGTGGTGAAGATGAACTCTTCGGCATTGCTGACGAGCCAGTTGTAGGAAAGTATTTTAAGGAAGAAAAAGCAGTACCAGTAAATTAAAAATTAAAAAATAATTATTAGAAAAGCATTAATAAAAGGGGTAGTTAAATATGCAAATTAAAGAAGATACACATGATTATAGTAGACGTATGTTTCTCGACAAAGTTTCTAAAGGGGTAGCAGGAGCTGGTCTTCTTACGCCGCTTTGGCCACTAATTTCACAGGCTCAAGATATCTCTGCGGCTTACCCTGAAGAGTTGCTGTCTATCGAAAGTTATACCAAAGGTAAGATCAAAGTTGGCGATATGCTGACTGCTGAAAACGTTGAACATGTACAAGAACTGCTCGATCCAATTACTTATATTGAGGTACTTGAGCAGGGTCGTCAGATTAAAATTGTTAAGACCACGACTGACGTTACTAAGCTGTTCCCTGCTGAATATCTTGAAGCAACGATAAAAAACCAAGGTCAAGCAAAGCTAGACGAAAATAACAATGTTGTAACTCTTGAGGGCGAGCCCTGGATTGGCGGAAACCCGTTTCCCGATGCCAAGACTGGACTTGAGGCTTATGCCAACCTAACCCTGAGCTGGGGTCGTCATGATTCGGCTATGTACGCTATCCGCGACTGGGATATAGGTCCAGATGGCAGCGAGCAGTATCAGTATGATTTTGTTTGGGCGGAGCAGAACACTGTTGGTCTGACCAATAGCGATAGCCCTTATATGGAAGGCCGTGAAGATTTGCTGCGTTACAACGCGATCTGGTTTACCTACCCAAATGATTCACGCGGTACCTCCTTTGTAAACACCTGGTACTACGATCAGCGTAAGTTCCCTGATCTCTATGGCTACATTCCCGCCTTTAAGCGTGTGCGTCGATTCCCTTCAAGTCAGCGTTTTGAGCCATTAGTTCCTGGTATTACTCTGTTCTTGTCTGATGGTTGGTGTGCGGGCGATCCGATGCTTACTTGGGGCAACTACAAAATTGTCGCACGTCAGCCCATGTTAGGTGGTGTCAGTGAGAATTGGCACGGTAGCAACCCTAACTCAGAGCCAAGTGTTCACGGTGGACCAAAGGGTAAGACCTTCTTTGAAACCTCAATGGAAATGATTCCAGAAGTCATGGTTATCGATCTAGAGCCAACCGGCTTCCCACGTGCGCCAGTGGGTAAGAAGCGTGTTTGGCTGGATACTCGAACCATGATGTTTGTCGCCTGTGTGACTTACGATCGACGCGGTGAACTGTGGAAGTCAGTGCAGGTTACCACCAGTCAATTCGTTGATGGCGATACCGTTAAGATGGATGGCGACCACCCAGGTTGGTCTTGGACTAAGTGTCACGTCCATGACATTCAGTCTAATCGAATGAGTCGTTTCTATCATGCGGAAGAAATTCGCGGTGGCTTTAGGTCGGGTTGGAATCAGGAAGGTCTGTACGAGAAGTATATGACTATCCCTGCCATCAGACGACTGGGTAGCTAATCCATGAATTTCCGTTTACTTACTCGCTTAGTGGTTGCTCTCGGTGTTTCTTTATCAGGAGCGTCACTAGGGAACAGCATCCAGGTCTATAAAGGCACAGCCCATGATGCACTCTATGGGTTGTGTGAATTTGGGTCTCAGCAATTGGCTGTCGGTGATGCCGGGCTAGTTCTTGAGAGTCAGGATGCCGGGGACAGCTGGACCAAGATAACGCCCTTTACGGAAAACGCGTTGCTCGATATAAGTTGCCGTAATGGTGTCAGCCTTGTTGTCGGTCAGGAAGGTGAGATTTTTCGCCGTGCCTTTAATGGGCTCAAGGCTGTTGATGGTTCCAAGACTGTTGATGGTTCCAAGACTGTTGAGAGTTTCACAGCTGTTGTTTCTAGTACGCAAGAACGGTTGCTGAGCGTAAGTGATGTTTCTGATACTGGTTTAGTCCTCGCGGTAGGAGCCTTTGGCACCATTATTCGCTCCACAGACGCAGGTCAAAGTTGGCAGTCCATCACCATGGACTGGCCGACACTGACCAATGATTTTTTTGAGCCACACCTTTATGACGTGCACGTTTCCGATACTGGAACTGTCACTGTCGTGGGTGAGTTTGAGCTAATCATTCAGTCTCTTGACCAAGGGGATTCTTGGCAGACAGTACATCTTGGCGAAGCCTCTCTTTTTGGTCTTAGTCTACATGCCAACGGAACCGGTTTTGCAGTGGGCCAGGAAGGAAAAATTATTAAAACGGCTGATGGCGGACGGATTTGGCAAGAGGTTGATGCTTCAAGTAGCGGCATCTTGCTCAATGTTTGGAGCTCCGGGTCTGGTGATGTGCTCATTAGTGGCATTCGAAATACCCTGCAAAGTTCAGATAATGGCCTGAGTTGGAATCGAATCGATCAAGGCGTTCTTTCATCCGGATGGTACCAAGGCCTTTCAATAATTGATGGTGATAATTCTCAGAGTAAGTCAGCCCTGCTTGCAGGTCATGGCGGAAATTTAATCAAGTTAGAACTACAAAAATAAAATTGATAACTTAAGAAATTATTAGGAGAGATGTAATGTTGAAACTAAAACAACTTAAAACGATTCTCACTGGCACTTTATCTGTAGCGCTGCTGAGTACTACATCGCTGGCTTATTCAGCGGATTGGTATCTTTCGGGCTTTGTACGTCAAGAAGGCGCCTTTAGCCTCAATACCGATAAGCAGAATCCCTGGAATCAGGCTGGCAATGCTTACAATGGCGTGCCTACCGTGAATACAGTAGAGCAACAATTTGGAATGCCGGGTCTCACTACTAGGCCTGAGTCATATAACGAAAAGAATGACTGGAATGTCATGTTTACCCGGGCTGAGTTAGATCTAGATGTAAAGTTTAATGACAACCTTAAGTTCGTCGGTAAGGTACGTGCGCTTTATGCTTGGGATAACCACGATACCTATGGCGGAGGTGATCCAAATTACTTTGAGACGCCTCTTCGCGGTGACTGTGCCACGAGACTTGAAATCTGTGGTGAAGACTATGCGATTGATTTGCCCTCGTTCTATTTGGACTACAGCGATGGTCCATTGTGGTTGCGCGTAGGTAATCAGCAGATTGCTTGGGGCGAGTCACTGTTCTTCAGAGTCTTGGATAATCCTAACGGACTTGATCTGCGCAGACATTCTGCCTTTGACTGGGCTTCCGAAGAGTTCTCCGACAAGCGCGTGCCAGCTCTCGGTGTGCGCGGTAGTTACTCATTCAAGAATGACTGGGAAGTTGAAGCCTGGGCACAGGAGTTTCAGCCGTCGGTGATGTCTAATGAGGACACACCCTACAACGCTATTACCTCTACCTTTGTTGTTCATACCAAGGCAGGGTTTGACGAAGTAGATGACAAGTGGAACTTTGGTGCTCGCCTTAGAGGTCAGATTGGTGAGTTAGGTTTGCAGTTTACCTACACCAACCGCTACAACCCTGACGGCGTTTATCGCTGGGCTGCGAGTGGTGTTGATCCTTTCGTGAAACATTTGGGTGCCGATGTGGCTGCGATAGCAGATCCCGGTGGTGCAGTTGGTGCGGCATTAGCAATGACTCCCTTTGAGCCATTTTCTGGGGTCGGCATCTACACTGCTGAGCAGTGGATGAATGAAGCCGCTGGTTCTCGTCTAAACGGTGCTAATTTGCAGGGTCTGTTAAATGACTTTCCTGTTGCACAGGCACTGACCAATGACGTCTTGGGACAGCTCGGACTGCCGGCGAACACTCCAGTTGATAACTACGCCTTGTCTACGACAATTCTGAATGCCTTCTTTTCGACTCCGGCTGGTGGCTTGGGCGATTTACGAGGCCATATTGAGCGCCGCTACGATCGTGAGGACATCTTTGGGTTTGGTATGAACTATATGTTTTTCAGTGAGCCTGATTCTTTCTTGGATCAACTGATTGTTCGCTTCGAAACAACCTTCACACCTAACAAAACCTTCACTGACCCATCACTACTGGGTAAGGGCTATCTTGTTGAAGATGAAGTCGTTACCTCTTTCGTTATGGAAAAATACCATCGCTTCTCGGTGGACTTTCCTTCGACTTATATGGTTTTTCAATGGTTGCATAAGACCGAGAGCGATCTGTTTGGTCGGCACCTCGACGGCTATGGTATGACGACTAATGAGGCGGGAGATTTCACCAAGCCAAAAGGACGCAGTGGTTATGACGCGATTTCGTTTGCCCTTCAGCAGCCGTCGCCAAGCCTTTTATGGCGAGCAGATCTTGCAGTGCTGTGGGATCTTGAAGGTGGTTACTTGGTGCAGCCAGGGCTTCGTTACAAGCCTAGCAAGTCAGTGAGTGCTGAGCTGTTTGCCAACTTTGTCGGCGGTGGCGATGACAATATGGATGCAATGTCGACGTTTGACTTCGTTGAAGAAGTTGCCTTCCGTCTTACTTATCAGTTCTAAGCTGTTTTGTCAGAGCAGAATAGGTTTAGGTAAGTAATTTAGAGGGTTTGAAGTAGGGGGTCAGCAGTGCTGACCCCTTTTTTTATCTAGCTAGCTCTCAGATCTGTATTGCTGTATTCCGTTTAAGCCGCCTTGTTAGCTTATTAATAGGGTCTAAATAGCCTCGCGTCTCAGCCTGATTAGGTCTTCTGGTGGGCGCGCTTTTTAAGCCTCTCAGGCCTCTAAAGCTGGCGATTTAACATATAAGTGGAAATGCAACTTTGTAGTTGACACTAATATGTCATATAGATACTATTAATAAAAGACAGCTTTTAGTCGAATGCAAAACAGTACCCAGTTGCAGGGCTTAAACGCTAAATAAAAATAAAAATTTATCCAATAACAATAACGATTTATAGGGGAAAGTACTGTGACATCAGATACTACTAACTATCGAAATTCATTCAGCCTAGACGGAAAAGTTGCACTGGTAACCGGTGCAGCTGGAACCTTGGGCGCCGAAATTTGCAGAGGCCTGGTTTCAGTTGGCGCCTCCGTATTAATCACCGATATCGCCGAAGAGACTGGTCATGTGCTGCGCGCCGAATTGCGGGCCGCTGGTGGTAATGCAGAGTTTATTAAGCACAATGTTGTAGACGAAGGAGAGTGGGAAGCTGCTATTAAGTATGCAGTTGATACCTTTGGCGGTCTGGATGTTGTTGTTAATACTGCGGCCATCGTACCCATGAGGCTGCTGGCCGATCTGGATGTAGAAGAATTTAAACAGGTTCAAAACGTCAATGTTGCAGGCACTCTTCTGGGTTGTAAACATGCATCTATTGCCATGCGTCCCGGCGGAATAAGTGGTCGCGGTGGTTCTATCATTAATCTGTCATCGGTAATGGGCCTCTCAGGCAGCATTGCACTGGCATCCTACAACGCCTCTAAGGGCGCAGTTCGCCTGTTGACCAAATCGGTTGCTGCTGAGTGCGCCATGCTCAAGATGGGCATCCGTTGTAACTCAATCCATCCAGGCATTATCGAAAGCGATATGGGTACTTCGTTCCTGCGCCAGCTAGTGGACTTAGGTGTAGCGCCGGATATGGAAGCCGCAGAAGGGGGTTTCTTGGCCGCCGTACCCATGGGCGAATCCGGTAAGCCTCAGGATGTTGCCTCTGGAATCATCTTCCTCGCGTCCGATGCTAGTCGCTATATGACCGGTGCAGAATTAGTAATCGATGGCGGCTTTAACGCCACCTAGCCTACAGGCCTTTAATAACAGGAGAACTAAAATGACTAATACATTAGTAATATCTGGCGATGAGTTTCATGCGCGAGATCTAGAGCAACCTGCAGTTATACAAAATCCATTTCCGTACTACGACATGTTACGAGACAAGCCAATTCAGTTTGGCGTCGAGGGCTATCCCCCCGGCACGGTTAAAGGTATGGATAAGCCGATTCCAGCTTGGGCGATTCTGAATTACGAAGACCTTGTGCATGTTGCCAGTAATCATGAGATCTTTTCATCTCGTGACCGTATGCAAGAGGCGTCAGATGCGCCGACCCTAATGTTGGTGAATCACGATCAGCCCGAGCATACTTGGCTTCGAAGCATCGCCCGGCAAGCCTTTACGCCGCGCCGTGTAGGCACAGATGTAGGCCCTTGGTTAAAAGAAGTTATAGATCAAATGCTGACCGATGAAGGTGCTGGCTATATTGACTTTATGGACAACCTGGCAGCAGATTTGCCGGCGCGTTTTATCTCGAAATTGCTTGGTACACCTCAGGAAGATTACCGAAAAATTCGCGATTGGTCCGATGCCTATATGGGCACTTCAAATCTGGATATGGCCGGTAAAGCCCAGTCCAATATCGAGATGTTTAATTACTACACAGATCAGGTAGCACAGCGCTATGACCAGGTTAAGCGCGGTATGGCTGAAGATAACTTGTTGACTGGATTTATCGAAGCGAAGGCTGAAGATGGACGCATGTTGACACCTGAAGAAGTAGTTCGCTTCTGTATTACCATGGTTGCCGGTGGCGCTGAATCCAGTGTTTATCTTCTCGGAAATCAGGTTGCAGCAATGCTTGAGTTTCCTGAGCTGTATCAGAAAATGCGCGCTGATAGATCATTGGTCCGTCCATTCCTAGAAGAGAGCATTCGCCGCGATGGTCCGATTCAAAGACTGTTCCGTGAATGTACTCAGGATACCGAAATCCAGGGTCAAAAAATGAAAAAAGGTGATTGGGTTTGCGTTTTCTTTGGCGCCGGTAATCATGACTCGAAAGTCTTTGAAAATCCGCACGATTTCATTCTCAACCGTCCGAACGTCGGTAAGAACCTGACCTTTAGCCACGGCATCCATCATTGCATTGCCTCCATGGTTGCACGTAACGAAGCCGCTGGCATGATCAACGGTATTTTGGATCGCTATAAGGCTGTTGAACCTGGTAATGGCCCAGTCGTTTATCAAGACAAGGGATTTATTAACTACGGGCCTTCGAAGTGCCCAGTTAACTTTATTCTTGATTAATCGAGAGGGGAATTGACAGATGGCAATTGCAGATAAGAAAATCGATCATGTTGATATGGTCATTGTTGGCGCTGGTTTCGCCGGTATGTATATGCTCTATGGTGCCCGTGAAAACGGGTTATCAGTGCGCTGTTTTGAAGCCGGTGACGACGTGGGTGGTACCTGGTATTGGAACCGCTACCCGGGTGCCCGAGTGGATATTGAATGCCTGGAGTACTCCTATTCATTCTCAGAAGAATTACAAAATGAGTGGAATTGGACTGAGCGCTACGCCGCCCAACCAGAGTTGCTGAAGTACGCTAATCATGTCGCGGATCGCTACAATATGCGCGACGATATTACCTTTGAAACTCGCGTAGTGTCGACGATATTTAATGAAGATACCAAGCGCTGGACCGTGACAACTGATGCCGGTGAAGTGGTCTCGGCGAAGTTTTGTGTCATGGCAACGGGTTTGATCTCGGCGCCAGTGGAGCCGGACTTTGAAGGTCTGGAAAACTATACTGGCGAGCAGTATATGACCAGTCGCTGGCCCAAGGGTAAAATCGATTTCAGTGGCAAGCGAGTGGGTGTTGTGGGTACCGGTTCCAGTGGTATTCAGGTGATATCGGAAGTGGCTAAAGATGTTGGTGAGCTGTTCGTTTTTCAGCGCACACCGGCTTACACCATTCCCCTTCAAAACCACAAATCAGATCCTGTTCAGACGGCAAAAATAAAGCAGAACTACGGTGAGTTGCGTGAGCTTGAAAAGCAATCCTTTGCTGGCTTCACCATGATGCATTCCGATCTTTCACCACTCCCCACGTTGTCTGCTCTTGAAGTGAGCGCAGAAGAGCGTACAGCCGAATATGAAGATCGTTGGGCCTCTGGTGGTCTTTCTCCTTATTACGCCTTTACCGACACGATTATGGATGAAGAGTCGAATCAGACTCTCGGTGATTTCGCGATCAAGAAAATGAAAGAGCGTGTTAACGATCCTGTAGTGGCGGAGAAACTGAGTCCAGATTATGCCATTCTGACCCGCCGGCTTTCCCCTGAAACCCATTATCTTGAAACCTTTAATCAAGACAATGTGCATCTGGTTGATCTGCTCGAAAGTCCACTGGAGCGTATTACCGAGAAAGGCATAGTAGTGGGTGGTGAGGAAATTGAGCTTGATGTGATTATTTTCGCTACTGGCTTTGATGTTATGACTGGTGCTATGGATCGTATCGATATTCGTGGCCGCGAAGGTCAGACATTGAAAGAGCGCTGGAGCGGTGGTCTGACAAGTTACCTGGGTATGATGACCCATGGTTTCCCAAATTACTTTTGGGTAAATGGTCCCCACAGCCCGTTTTATAATCCGATTCTTTTGGCCGAGTATCAGGGTGATCTGATCTTTGATGCCGCCAAGCAGTTGGATGCCTTGGGTAAAGATTGTCTAGAAGCTAAACCTGACGCTGAAGACGCCTGGGTTGATCTGACTAATATGATTGGCAATATGACCCTGTTCCCCAAATCGAATAATTATTATATGGGTGACAATATTCCAGGAAAGCCAAGAAGAGTGGTATTTTTCTTAGGTGGTTTTGTTGCTTATGAAGAGCAGTGTACAGCGGGATATGCGGATCTTAGCGGCTTCCTGCTTAGCTAAGGTACCTAGCTAATTTTACAAACTTAAAATAATAAGAATTAATGAGGAGTAAATATATGAGTGTCCCTACTTTAGAAACTCGCTGGTTAATGAAGCTTGATATCTCTTTTGAAGCGCCAGCAGTTGTGACGCCGAATCGAGTGGTTATTAATGTTACCGATGGCCGCGCTGAAGGTCCGCGCTTTAATGCTGATGTGATAGCGCCAAGTGGTGACTGGGTGCGTTTGCAAGCAGATGGCAACTGGAAAATTGATGCTCGCCTTGCCCTCAGAACAGACGATGGCGAGAGTGTATTCTGTTATTACAGTGGTGTTGTGGTGATGGATGATGACCTCAATGCGCGATTTGGTGCTGGAGAAGCGATATCGGGTACTGAAACCTACCTGAGATCAGCGCCTAACTTTGAAACCGGTTCTGAAAAGTACGCATGGCTCAATGACATTGTTTGTGTTGGCCGAGCTAGTACTTTTGGTGCAGGTAAACTTGTTTATGATATCTTTGAAATATTGTAATTAATCTATAATATAAGCGTTATATAGTCCTTTAAAAGTGAGATTTAGAATTGAAAATTTATGTTTATGATCGAGATGGCGAGAAGCACACTGTAGAGGGTGCAGTCGGTGATTTGTTGATGACACCTCTGCGTGCTGCAGACTTGGTAGATGGAACCTGCGGTGGCTCGTGCTCCTGTGCTACCTGCCATGTCTACATGGATGAGAAGACTTTTGCTCAGTTGCCGGAACAGAACGAAGAAGAAAGTGAAGTTATAGAGTTTATGGAAAAAGTAGAGCCCACAAGTCGTCTTGCCTGCCAGGTAAAATTGACTGAAGCTCTTGATGGAATGACTGTGACAGTGGCGCAGGAAGAAGGTTTTTAATTAGACTTCTTTCTCATCGCGGAAAGGCCCGGGATAGCCTCCGAAAATTTCGGAGGTTCTCTCAAAAACATGCAGTACCATATCGATCTCTTCACTGCTAAGATTTTCGATGACCTTGTCTAAAAACTGAATACCATTTTGAAACATATCTTCAGCAAAAACTTTGCCTTCCTCAGTGAGGCAGACCAGTTTTTCACGTCCGGATTCTGGGCGCTCGACTATGGTAAGGATATTGTGTGGCGCACCGGTTAGAGACCTTATGGCTTTGGACACCGAGCTGCTGGTTATCTCTAGCCAGTCTCTCAGAGCCTTTTCTATAGCCTTGCGTGGCATGCTCATGCCGTTGTGACCCTCGGCACTAATAATCCAAAGAATAATCACTTGCTGACGGCTTAGGTTTGCGCCGCGTCGAAGGGCTATTTCCAAGCGGTTTCCCGCTGTGTAATGAATAGGAAAGAATGCATTTAGCTGCATCAGGGAGGCGTATTCTCTCGGTATGCGGGGAATTTCATCCAATGAATAGGAGCGTGTCAAAAAGGTCGACGTAAGAGGGTGGCGCAACATCATTTCATTGGTGTTGATTTGCTTGACCGTCTCTCCGCGCTCTTGGTTAATAAGGGACTCAAAAATAGCGTTTACCTTGGAAAAAATATACAGGCAGACGTCCATTTCTTCGGGGAATTTCTCCATGAAGGATAGGTACCAGCTACAGAGTAAGACACCGTTATTGGTCATCTGGAGCAAGAATTTTTCGCCTGCAGGAGTCAGAGTGACCAACTTCTCGCGGGCGGACTGTGGATGTTCTTGAATAGTGACTAGGCTCAGGGGCGGCTTTGCCAGCGCTCTGACTGCCTTGGAAATTGCGCTACTGCTAGTTTCATACCAGCCCGTTAGCGCATTTTCAATATTCTTGCGGCGCATCGAGATGCCGTTAGTGCCCTCGGAACGAATGATCCAAAGCACTGCGACCTGATGACGATTAAGAAGGTCATTTGTCCGCAGGGTATCCTCTACCTTCATGCCTACGACGTAATGTACTGGATAGAACAGGTCGAGCAATTTTTTGGCGGCATTTTCACGAGGAGTATGTGTAATGCTGGGTTTTACGACTTCTGAATCCATGAAACGATGTTCTCCACCTAAGCTAACCTGCTCTTTTTGTTTAAAGAGCACCATAAGAGAGCATTATAGTACCGCATAGGCAACTTTGCGCTATCTAAATTATGTCTAGAAATAATAATGCACATATAACATAATGTATTTTAGAAGGTTTTAGTTGGCAGGATTACTAGGCGTTTTAAGTATTTTAGGCTTAATAGTTTAGCCGGCCTGTTTTTTTACTCAGGGGGTTAGTTAGGTGAAATCAGGAATTGTTATTATCGGAGCTGGTCAAGCGGCCGCTGTTGCTGCAGCCACATTGCGCAAAGAAAAGTATACAGGGGCGATTAAGATCCTTGGCGACGAAAGCCATCCCCCTTACGACCGGCCACCCTTATCAAAACATTATCTCGCTGGTGAACTGTCACTGGCTGAGACGCTTATTCGTCCGGCAGAGTTTTATAGTGACAACGATATTGAGCTTCTTACTAACACGCGGGTTTCCTCTATTGATGTAAATGCCAAGCAGGTTGTTACTGAGTCGGAGACTGTTTTTGAATACGACAAGCTTGTCATCACCACAGGTTCACGGGCACGTAAGCTAAACCTTCCCGGTTGCCAATTAGGAGGGATCTTCTATCTGCGTTCACTCAATGATGTGGATTTAATTCGCACATCAATGGGCAGTGCCAAGAAACTCTGTGTTATTGGCGGGGGTTATGTTGGCCTTGAAGTTGCCGCTGTGGCCAGAAAAGCTGGATTGAATGTAACCGTGATTGAGACCCAAGATCGAATTTTACAGCGTGTCACCACTCCTGAGATGAGTGATTACTACCATCAACTGCACACCGAACGGGGCGTTAATATCATGCTCAATCAAGCCGTGACCGGCTTTGAGGGTAGCAGCGAGCATGGCTCAGTGACCAAAGTACTCTGCGGTGACTTGAGCGTGGATGCGGATATAGTGGTTATTGGTGTCGGTATTTTACCCAATATTGAAATTGCCCAGGAGGCTGGATTGGAATGTAACAATGGCATTGTGGTGGATGATCATGGCCAGACCTCTAACCCGGATATCTATGCCGCAGGTGACTGTGCCAACCACCCCAATCGTCTTCTCAATCGCCGCCTAAGACTTGAGTCTGTGCCCAACGCCATAGAACAGGCGCGAGTAGCCTGTATTAATTTACTCGGCGGGGATGTGGAATATGCCTCCATTCCGTGGTTTTGGAGTGATCAGTATGAACTGAAACTGCAGATGGTGGGGTTCTCCAGCGATGGCGAAGAGAGCGTTCTCCGCGGTGATAAATCCACCAATAGATTTGCTGTGTTTCATCTAAAGGAAGGGCGAGTGGTGGCTGTGGATGCGGTCAATAGTTCAAAGGCCTTTATGTTGGGTAAGCGACTCTATGGCAAGTCTGTGGATGCAGTATTACTGGCTGATGAGTCTGTTGAGTTGAAGTCTTTCTTAAAATAATAAAGCCTATGGCTGCACCCTGTGACGTTGCAGAGTCAATATATTAGGGTGCGCCAGGCATAAGAGCGATAACAGTAGTTACGTCTAAGTCTGAGTCAGTGTCTGTTAAGGGGAGTTAATACTGTGCATATTCGTCGTTATAAAGCTGATTACTCGAGACGCCATTTCCTCAAGCAGATGGGTCAGGGTGTACTTGCTACAGGCGTGCTCGCGCCACTCTGGTCTACCATCGGCAATACCGGCAGTATTGAGAAAGCGTACCCCGAAGAGCTGCTTTCTATCAGTGCCTATACTGGCGGAAAAATTAGCGATGGCGACTACATTAATGCCGATAACGTTGCCTTAGTAAAAGAGCTGCTCGACCCTATTCAGTACAAGCAGGTTGCGGAAATGGGCCGAGTGATGCGGATGCGGCCAACTACCACGGACATTATGAAGCTCAGCCCCTGGGAATATATTGAGGCGACCTTGCGTCATCAGGGTCAGGCTACCTTTGCGCCGGACGGTAATGTGGTCACGAAAGAGGGTAAGCCCTGGATTGGCGGCAATCCCTTCCCCAACCCCACTTCGGCAGTGGAAGTCTTTGCCGGCAGTACATTGAGCTGGGGTCGCCATGACGTTTCCTTTAATGCGGTGAAAGAATACGACCTCAACCCCGGTGGTGAGGTGGCGTATCAATATCAGTGTTGTTGGGTGGAGATGAGCCCAGTGGGTCGCGTCTCCCTCGACCCAATGCCGTACTTGCCTGGCCATGAAGATAAGCTGCGCTATCAGTCGGTGTTTTTTGTCACGCCCAGTGATGTTCGGGGCACTTCCTATCTAAATATTTGGCACTATGATCAGAATCGTTACCCTGATCTCTACGGTTATTTACCCGCGTTTAAGCGGGTTCGACGCTTTCCTACCAATCAGCGCTTTGAACCGTTGATCCCGGGATCGACCATGTATCTGTCCGATGCCTGGGCTACGGGAGATCCCTTTCTGACCTGGGGCAACTATAAAATTGTCCATCGCGGGCCGATGCTCGCGGCCGTGAGTGATAGCTGGAATGCCGACTCGCCCAATTGGGAGCATACTGTTCACGGTGGTGACAAAGGTGAGACATTTTGGGATACGGATGTTGAACTGGTGCCGGAGACCATTGTGGTTGAGGCTGAGCCCACCGGCTATCCCCGCGCGCCCATCAGTAAAAAACGCGTATGGTTTGATGCCCGAACAATGCTGCCTTTATGCATGGTGAGTTTTGATCGCCGTGGAGAGATTTATAGATCCTTTGATGGGGCTTTTTCAGTCTATGAGAAGGGCGACAAAAAGCTGATGGATGGCAAGCACCCTTACTGGTCATGGACCAGGGTCCACGCTCATGATGTGCAGACCAATAGAATTACACGAATGGAACAGGTCAAGGAAGTGGCCGGTGGTTACCGCACAGAGGCGAATAACCCGGACGTTTATGATCTCTATCTCACCCGAAGTGCGCTCAGGCGATTGGGAAGCTAGTTAACTCATTGCGAGCTAACTAGCTAACAGCTAATCCGTTACTGGCTAATCGGTTACCAGCTAATCGGTTACCCGCTAAAGCTGTGCCTGAGCAAACTTGAGCAGCTCAAGATGGTATTTCTCTGCTTCTTCGATCAGCGGAACATGGCCGGAATGCTCTAATTCGACGATACGAGTGTCGGCATTAAAATCGGCGATGGAGCGGCCAACAGCGGGATCCGCTAGGGCATCATGACTGCCGACAAAGGATATCATCGGAATATTCAGTGCCGAGAGCTTTGCCCGCTGGTCTAGTGGGCCCAGTTCAGCCAGGGTATTGGCTGTAGTCGGTGAGGCGGCGGTGAAAAGGCTCCAGGTCCAATCAATCACCTCCTCGCTGACCTCGGCGGCATAAATACCTCTCGCCAAATTCTTGAGAAAATTCGGTCGATCAGCTTTTAAAGCAGCCAGTGTGCCGCTCAACACTTCTTCGGTTCCACCGTGGGGGAAGTCTTCTTTTTGCAAGTAAACAGGTGCTGCTGGGCATGTCAGTGCAAGGCTGCAGCAGGTCGATTTAAGGATTGATGCGGCTTCAATGGCAATGGCACCGCCAATAGACCAGCCATTGAGCATAACTTTGGTGAGACCAAGTTCTGCCACTAGGGCCACTACATCACCGGCGATGGCATCGATGCTCATATCGTCAAAATCTTTGTCTGATTGACCGCAGCCGCGATGATCGAGAGTTACCACTCTATGGCCAGCATCCAGAAGATGTGGAATCGTGCCATCCCAGGCCCTGAGGTTCATTCCCCAAGCATGAATAAGAATGATTGCAGTTGCTCCATTGCCGTTATCTTCGTAATAGATATTTCTATCATTTTCTCTTTTGAGGTAAGCCAATTTAATCGCTCCTAGCTGTAAAGCCTGTGGTTTGGTTTAAGTGCTATTAAGTGGATAGTTATCCATCCCAGTCCGCCGCCAAACTCTTATGAATGGCCACTATTAACTGAAACTCTGGGATTAAAAATACTGATATATGTATAATATGTCAAATAATTATAATGTTACTTTGACGCTAACTGCGCTTAGTTACTGGTCGATGCCCGGCTAAAACAAGCGATTTACCAGTTAATCGATGGCATCCCGGTAGACCTAGGTATTCGGCAAAAGTAACTCAGTGATAGAGGAGTCAAATTATGTTTCATGAGCAAGTAGTTAATATTGGGATGGGGCAGACTATCTTAAAAAGCGCCGCGCTTTTCCCTCAGCAGCCGGCACTGAGATTTGAAGGCGAGTTGCAGACCTATGCCGACCTTTCAGATCGAATACGCAAGCTGGCTACAATATTGATCGAGTTAGGGGCTCGCCGCGGCGATCGCGTTGGCTATATGGGTTTAAATCATCCCACCTTTCTTGAAGCTGTTTATGCCTGTAGCTGCATCGGGGCTATTTTCGTGCCGCTCAATTTTCGTCTAACGTCCCCCGAGGCGAGCTTTATTGTTGGTGATTCAGGGATCCAAATCATGTTGGCCGATGACGCCTGCACAGAGATACTGGATGAGCAGAAACAGGATGTATCGGTTCAGCACTATCTCTCCATAGAGAGTGACAGACCCGGCTGGGCGTCTCTGGAAAATTTAATGGCAGTTGCAACGCCAGTCGAGACCGTTGCACCCATCGAAAACGATGATGTTGCCCTGATCATGTATACCTCGGGAACCACTGGGCTGCCAAAAGGCGCGATGCTGACCCACGGAAATATTTTTTGGAATACTGTCAATGTGTCGTTGCTTGAAGAGAGCATGGTCGGAGCAAGCCTCACCTGCGCGCCGCTGTTTCATATTGGTGGTCTAAATGTAACCACGCATACTTCCTTAGTTCGAGGTGTTGCGGTGGTGTTACATAGAAGCTTCGATGCCGGCGCTGTATTGCATGATATTGAAAAATATCAGGTATCCACAATGTTTGGCGCACCAACAATGTTCACCATGATGTCGCAACATGAAGCATTTGACCGTACCGACTTTAGCAGCGTGATTTCGTTTAATGTGGGTTCAGCCCCTGTACCTCTGCCGCTGCTTAATATTTATGCCAGTCGTGGTGTTACGTTTTGTCAGGGTTACGGACTGACAGAAACATCGCCCTATGTCACGGTACTGGGGAGTAAGTTTGCAACCAGTAAGATCGGGTCTGCCGGTCAGAGTCTAATGTTTACATCAGTGCGTATTGTTGATGGGAATGGCCAAACATTGGCTAATGGCGAGCGCGGAGAGATTTGGATTAAGGGGCCCAATGTTATGAAGGGTTACTGGAATCGCCCGCAAGCCACAGCTGAAGCGGTTGATAAAGATGGCTGGTTTCACAGTGGTGATGTGGGTTATTTCGATGAAGACAACTTCCTTTTTATCTGCGATAGAATCAAAGATATGGTTATTTCTGGCGGTGAAAATATCTATCCCGCAGAAGTCGAAAGCGTGCTGTTTGAGCACAGTGCTATTGCCGAGGTGGCTGTCATTGGTGTACCTGATGACAAGTGGGGTGAGTTATTGGTCGCCGTTGTAGTCTTGCATGCGGACACCACATTGACACTAGAGGAACTGCAAGACTTTGTCGGCAAAGAATTAGCCCGTTATAAACTGCCACGGAAACTGCATCGGGTTGATGCACTGCCCCGTAACCCTGCGGGAAAGGTGCAGAAGTTTATTCTCAAAGAACAGATGAGCAAACTTACCTAAGGTCTCTTAGCTGTAGAGTCGCCTAGAGAGGGTGGTTGCTATTCGGCAGGCTCTTTCGCTGGGCGCACCAGTCGGCCAAATAAGATGCCAATCTCAAACAGTAACCACATGGGAATGGCGAGCAAGGTTTGCGAAATAATATCCGGTGGCGTCAGCAACATACCGAATACAAAGCAGAGTACGAATACGTAGGGACGCTTCTTCGCTAGGTTATCTGGGTCAACTGCGCCCATCCAGGAAAGAATAACCACGGCAATAGGGATTTCAAAACTCAGGCCAAAGGCAAAAAATAGTTTTAGTACAAAGTCCAGATAACTGCGAATATCGGGCATCACAGTAATGCCTTCTGGCACTATGCTAGTGAAGAACAAAAACACCAGTGGAAACACAACATAGTAGGCAAAGGCCATGCCTGCATAAAATAAAGCCACGCTAGAGATAAACAGCGGTATGACAATTTTCTTTTCCCGTTTATACAGGCCAGGCGCTAGAAAGGCCCATGTCTGAAAGAGGATATAGGGCATAGCTGCAAACATGGACAGTACCAGTGTCAGCTTAAAGGGCGTTAAAAAGGGTGAGGCAACCTCGGTGGCAATCATGCTTGAGGATGCTGGCAGGTATTCGCGAATGGGCTCAGAGATATACAGATACAGCTCATTACTAAAAGAGAATAAACCGGCAAAAATAACTAACACAGAGGCAACGCAACGCAGCATTCGATCTCTAAATTCGATCAGATGGCTCATAAAGGGTTGGGTGCTGAGAGTTTCTGCTTCAGTCATTGGGGAGTTTCTTTATTAGGCTTTGCAGTATGGTCTTGGGCTGGTTCTTTATCTAATTCTCTCTCTGGTTCTCTCTCTAGTTCTCTCTCTAGTTCTTCGCTTGTCTCTTCATCAAGCTTTTCGCTTGGCTCTTTATCTAGTTCTTTATTCAGTTCTTTATCTAGTTCGCTATCTACTTGATCATCCAGGGGGTCTTCTAGATCTTCATCTAGTTCTGCTCTAGCGTCAGACAGTTCGTTATCCAGTGTGATCTTGGCGTCAGATATCTCTTTATCCAATGCTGCCTGGGTATCGATGATTGTGGTTTCAATATCCTCTTTGACTGCGTCCAGGTCACGCATGATTTTCTCATTCTGCAGCTGACGACGAATTTCATCCATGCCCACTTCGTTTTCCAGTTCTTGTCTGGCGCTGGAAAGCTTTTGCTTCATACGCCCAATCCACAAACTAATGGTGCGCACGGTTTCAGGCAGCCGTTCAGGCCCCATTACAACAAGCGCAATGACGCCGATAACCAGTAGTTCGGAAAATCCTATATCGAACATGAATTATTCAGCAACGGCTTTTTTCTCGACGACGATTTCAGTATCTGTAGCTGCCTGTTCTTTGGATTCGATATTAACGGAATCTTTAAATCCTTTTACCGCACCACCTAAATCAGAGCCTATATTGCGCAATTTTTTAGTACCAAAAACCAGTGCTACAATTACAGCAATAATTAATAATTCCTGCCATCCAAAACCCATTACAGTCGTCCTTTTTTTGATTAAGTCGCTAGTTTTTTTTTAGACTCTTATTTAAGCCTTTTTAGCCCAAATTGGCAACCTACGAATGGTCTTTAAAGGCCTGTTTAAGTGCCGTAAACACTTAGTTTTATTGTTCTAATATCTAATAATTTATGGTTAGAGCTCTAGGGAGTTTTTTGAAGGCATGTATCCATGTTGCTGCAAGGGCGATCTTTGGATGCGCGATAGAAATAAATGGGCCGTTTGAGGGATTTTGACTTTATGCCTGGTTGTGATTTCTGTACCCATAAAACCACCCTGGATGACGACTTTATTTCACCGCCCACCAGTGCGTTGGAGCATATTCACTATGATATCGCCTTCATTGGTTTCCCAGTGCATAATGACCGGCGCCTTCAACAGCGACTTTGGTGAGACGGCCTCAATGACCTCGCCGCCGATACACCTATTGATCAAATCAGTGGTAACGCCGCATTAGATGGCGTGCCGTTTAAAATTTATGGAGTGCAGTAATGACCAATCAAATTAGAGTATTTAAAGACGCCACCGCGATTATCACCGGCGGTGCCTCAGGTATTGGTCGCACTATGGCGCTGGAATTGGTCAGCCGCGGCTGTACGGTTGTATTGGCCGATCGACAGATCGCCCTTGCTGAAGAGCTGGCGGCCAGTATTGTTGCCAGTGGCGGCAATGCTTGGGCCAGAGAGTTGGATGTCTGTGACTACCCAGCCTATCAGGCACTGGTGGATGAGACAGTGGCCAAGACCGGCCGTCTTGATTACCTGTTTAATAATGCCGGTATCGCCGTTGGTGGTATGACCCATGAGTTGGAGGTCAGCGATTGGGATATGAGTCTCGACGTCAATATTCGCGGGGTTACCAATGGTGTGCAGGCCTGTTACAAGCTGATGGTTGAGCAGGGCTTTGGCCATATAGTGAATACTGCATCTATGGCGGGGCTGATTCCATCAACTAACGCCGTGCCTTACAGCACCAGTAAATTTGCCGTGGTTGGACTGTCTCAGGCGCTGCGAATCGAAGCGGAATATCGCGGTGTGCGGGTCAGTGCGCTCTGTCCTGGGGCCATTCAAACGCCGATTTTGACCGGTGGCGAATTCGGTAGGCTGGGTTCAGGAATCACTAAAGAGCAGGTCACTAAATTTTGGTCTGCCTTTAAGCCGATGCCAGCTGATGAGTTTGCCCGTGAAGCTATAGATAAGGTCGCGAATAATCCGGCATTGATCATTGTGCCGGGCAACTGGGCTCGGGCTTACTTAACATTCCGCTTGCTGCCAAGCCTCTGGTATCGCTGGTCGAAGAAAGGCATGGCCAGATCCATGCATATTTTTAAGCAAAAGTAGCGCTTCTACTGCTGAGATTCTGGGTCAAAGTCATAGGCTTAGAATCTCACCGTTAACCATCCGCAACAATTTCAGTTGACAGTGGAATCTGTCGCTCTATCATTGGCCGATCTGACTGACAATGATGGAGTTTTGGCTATGGCAGCCTCGCAGGACAACACAATCCGTAATAACTGGAAGCGCGAAGAAGTTCTGGCGCTCTTTAATCAGCCGTTTAACGATCTGCTATTTGATGCTCAGGTGATGCATCGTCGCCATTTCAATCCCAATCAGGTGCAGTTGAGCACCTTGCTGTCGATCAAAACTGGCGCCTGTCCTGAAGATTGTAAGTACTGCCCCCAGAGTGCTCGCTACGACACCGGTCTGGAAAAAGAAAAGCTGCTGGAAATCGAGGCGGTGATTGAAGCGGCGAAAGCTGCCAAAGCCAGTGGCTCCAGCCGTTTCTGTATGGGTGCCGCCTGGCGTTCACCCCATGATCGGGATATTCCAAAAGTCGCCCATATGATTCGTGAAGTGAAGGCCCTGGGCCTGGAAACGTGCATGACTCTGGGTATGCTCAGCGAAGAGCAGTCGGAGAAATTGGCCAGCGCCGGTCTCGACTACTACAACCACAATCTCGATACCTCTAAAGAATACTATGGTGAGGTGATCACCACCAGAACCTATCAAGATCGCCTCAATACTCTCTCTAATGTGCGCAACTCGGGCATGAAAGTCTGCGCTGGCGGCATTGTTGGTATGGGTGAGAAGCAGCAGGATCGTGCTGGTTTGTTGATGGAATTGGCGAACTTGCCGCGCCATCCGGAATCTGTGCCGATCAATATGTTGGTTAAGGTGGCGGGTACACCTATGGCTGATCAGGCAGATCTGGATCCCTTTGAGTTTATTCGTACTATCGCCATTGCACGTTTGATGATGCCCAAGTCCTATGTGCGTCTTTCGGCTGGCCGTGAAGATATGAATGAGCAGATGCAGGCCATGGCCTTTATGGCGGGCGCTAATTCAATCTTCTATTGCGAGAAGTTGCTTACCACGCCGAACCCGAAGGCGAACACCGATATGCAGCTGTTTGAGCGTCTGGGTATTTCCCCTGAGCCTTTTCATGTGGATAAAAGCAACGACGAGCAGGAAGCTGAGTTACATCAAACACTCTCGGACGTTAAAACTGATTCGCAGTTTTATCGCGCCGGTTAGTTCTCTCAATGAACTCTATGGACGCGACACTTCAGGCGCAGTTAAATCTGCGCCGTGAAGAGCACCTCTATCGGACGCGTCTCAATGTCGCCTCGGGCTGCTCATCGACTCTGTCGGTTGAGGGCCGGTCGTTAATCAATTTTTGCAGTAATGATTATCTTGGCCTTGCTGGCCATCCCGATATTAGTCTGGCTCTCAAGCAGGCGGCGGACCTATATGGCACCGGCAGCGGTGCGTCTCATCTGGTTAGCGGCCATTCTGTGGTTCATCGTGAGCTTGAAGAACAGCTGGCTGAGTACACCGGTCGCCCGCGGGCGCTATTATTTTCTACCGGTTATATGGCCAATATTGGGGCGATTAATGCCTTGATTGGACGCCGTGATCTGGTGCTCCAAGACCAACTTAATCATGCTTCGTTGCTCGACGGCGGGCGTCTTTCCCAAGCGGAATTTAAACGCTACAAACATGTTGATATGGCCAGCCTTGAGCAGCGTCTCGAACAGTCCAGTGCTGAGCGCAAGCTGATTGTCACTGACGGTGTCTTCAGTATGGATGGCAATCTGGCACCGCTGCGCGAGATCAGCCGCTTGGCGAAAAAGCACAGTGCCTGGTTGATGGTCGATGATGCTCACGGTGTCGGCGTGCTCGGTCAGCAGGGCGGTGGCTTGGTGGAAGAACTCAATATGTCTGTTGAACAGGTGCCTGTTTTGGTCGGCACTCTGGGTAAAAGCTTTGGTACCTTCGGCGCTTTTGTCGCCGGTAGCGAGGCGCTGATCGAAACCCTGATTCAATATTCGCGGAGCTATATTTACACCACAGCACTGCCACCGGCGATTGCGGCGGCAACGCTTGTCAGTCTCAAAATTGTTCGTGAAGAAAGCTGGCGTCGCGACAAGCTGGCCCGTCTAATAGCGCGCTTTCGACGCGGCGCTGAGCAGATTGGTTTGCAGTTGGCGCAATCCAATACGCCTATACAGCCAGTGTTAATCAATAACGATGAAAAGGTTATGCAGGTAGGGCAGAAGCTGCGCGCCGCAGGCTTTTTGGTCGGTGCTATTCGCCCGCCCACTGTGCCTGTGGGTACGGGTCGGCTGCGGATTACTTTTTCAGCGGACCACAGCGAAGAGCAGGTGGACAAACTGATAGCCGCGCTGGATAGCCTAAATCTTTCGGCAGCAGTCTGATGAATGCCTTTGTAACATCGCTGGCGGCCCCTTGCGAGAATCTCGCTTTGACCCACTATCCCTGCACTGGCGTGCGCCTCTATGCACAGCCGCTGGTGTTGTTACATGGCTGGGGAATGGACAGCCAGATATGGGCTGAACTGCCAGAGCAGTTACGTCAGTTTGCCGATGTGATCACCTTAGATTTACCGGGCTTTGCCCAGTCCCCGACGCTGGAACATTATTCCGAGACTGATCTGCATCAGTGGATGGCCGAAATACTACCAGAGTGCTGTTACCTTATAGGTCTATCCCTTGGCGGCATGCTCTGTAGCGGTTTTGCTGGGCGCTATCCACAGCGTGTGGCTGGCTTAATTACCCTTTCCAGCAATATTCATTTTGTGGCGACTGAGTCCAATTCAGCGGCCTTGGATAATCAGCAATATCTCGGATTTCTTGAAGCATACAACGATGATCCACAGGGCTGTTTAAAGCGCTTTGCTGGTTTGCAGGCTCAGGGCGATCAGCAGCAGCGACAGTTGATACGGCAGTTGCGCGATATGCAGGTTGCTCTCGACAGTGACAGTGGTGCTCAATTGCTGCAGCTGCTTGGGTCGATTGATAACCAGCTTTCGCTAGGCCAATTGCGTTGTCCGACACTGGCTATCTTGGGTGAGGGCGATGCTTTGGTACCAAGCGCTAGCGCGGATCAGATTGCCAGTCTTAATAGCAAAATAGAGATCGCTATTGTTGAAGGTGCAGGCCATCTGCCGCACCTCACTCAGCCAAGCATTATTCTCGAGCAGATCAAACGTTTTCTCGAGCATCAACTTTACGCACTGGATAAGGCGAAGGTAGCAGACTCTTTTGGTCGTGCAGCGCATAAATATGATCGTGCTGCGCTATTGCAGCATCAGGTAGGTGAAGAGATGATCGCCGGCTTATCAGCAAACCCAGAGCTTAAAAATCTGATTGATCTGGGCTGTGGCACAGGCTATCACTGGGGGCATTTACAGGCCCAGTTTCCCAGCGCTCAGGTAACCGGTGTGGATCTTTCTCCGGCAATGCTGGCCTATGCAGCCACAGAGTATCCAGAGGGTCATTGGCTCTGTGGTGATGCGGAGGACCTGCCTCTTGAAGATCATTCTCAAGAGCTGATATTTTCTAATTTCGCGCTACAGTGGTGCAGTGATTTGCTGCGCCTCTGTGGTGAGCTTTTGCGTGTGCTTAAGCCCGGTGGGCAACTCTGTTTCGCAGTGCCTGGTCCCCAGACCCTATCTGAGTTGCGCGGTGCCTGGCAGCAGGTTGATGGCGAGGTCCATGTGAATCGTTTTTACAGTCTCGCCGATTGGCAGGTTGCTCTTGAGCAGGCGGGTTTTAGTCAGGTTGAATTGCGCAGCGATAATCAGCTTCAGCAGCACAGTTCGGTGCGCGAACTATTGATGGAATTAAAGAATGTCGGCGCGCACAATAACAATGCCGGCAAGCAGAATACCCTGACAGGCAAGCAGCATTTGCAGGCACTCTATGCTGCCTACGAAGATTACAGGCAGGTGGATGGGACTATCCCGGCGACCTGGGAAATTATTCGCGTCCGCGCGATCGCATAGATAGCATAACAGCAAGGTAGATTAAGGCAGATGGCAAAACAGTGGTTATTTATTACAGGTACAGATACTGACGTAGGCAAAACGGTGGTCGCCTGCGGTTTTTTGGCTGCGGCCAATGACCAGGGCCTGCGCACTGCTGCTATAAAACCTGTGGCCGCTGGCTGTGAAATTACGCAGCAGGGCATGACTAACGACGATGCACTGCAATTGCAGGCTGCGGCCAGTCATAAACTGTCTTATCAACAGATCAATCCGGTTGCTCTAGAGCCAGCCATTGCGCCCCATATAGCTGCCGCCGAGTCCGGTGTGCGAATGTCGGCGTCACGTTTGGTAGGCTATTGCCGTGGCGTTTCCCTGATGCCAGTGGATATGGTGGTCATCGAAGGGGCTGGCGGCTGGCGCGTGCCGATTAATTCACGGGAAACCCTCGCCGATGTGGCCCGAGAGCTTGAATGCGCCGTAATAGTAGTGGTGGGCATGCGCCTAGGTTGTCTCAATCATGCCCTGCTGACTATGGAAGCGATCCGCCGCGATGGATTACAAATCGCCGGCTGGGTGGCTAATATTCTTGATACAGAGATGCCGCGCTTGCAGGAAAATATTGATACACTAAAACAATGTATTAACGAGCCCTGTTTGGGCACTGTGCCGAGATTGGATGATCTTTCACCAGAGCAGGTGGCGAAATTTCTCACTGTCCCAGCACACTAGAATAGATTGTAAAATAGCTTATAGAGAGCAGAAAAATGGCTGAAGAAAACAAATTATCCGACGAAGATTTAGCGCGCGTCCGCTCAGTGACTAACAGCGGTTACAACGTTACAGAGCGTCAACCGTTCCGTCCCTTGCGGCTACTTGCAGTGCTCTGGGTTGTGGTTTCAGTGCTCGGTGGCATCAGCTGGTTGATCGGTAAAAATACCGGTTTTCTCTAACTCCAAGTATAAAAAGCAAAAAAGTAAAAAAATGGGTTTGTACGACTTTCGCCAAACCCCACAGGCTGTTTGAAGGGAATCAATTCTATGCTGGTTGAAGCACGTACATTTGATGCCCTTGGCGGCGATTTTGATCCGCAGTTTGATCCGCTGTTAAAGCGTATTTATTTGGCTCGCGGTGTCACCCACCAAGCTGCTCTTCAACGCCAACTCTCCTGTTTGCCTTCCCCTTCTACCATGCTCGGTATAGACACTGCAGTGGCCATCTTGGTCGAGGCACTGACCGAGCAAAAGCGCGTTTTAATTGTCGGCGACTTTGATGCCGACGGCGCCACTAGCTCCGCTTTAATGGTCTTGGCTCTCACTGCCATGGGCTATTCCCATGTAGATTTTTTGGTGCCCAATCGCTTTGATTACGGCTATGGCCTGACCCCAGAAATTGTCGACTTGGCTGCAGAGCGTGAGCCTCAATTATTGATTACCGTGGATAATGGCATCTCCAGCATAGAGGGCGTCGATAAGGCTAATAGCCTTGGTATGCAGGTTATAGTCACCGATCACCATCTGCCGGGCGCTAGCTTGCCTGCTGCGGCCGCGATTGTTAATCCCAATCAGCCCGGCTGTACCTTTGTTACTAAAAACCTTGCCGGTGTCGGCGTCGCCTTCTACCTGCTCAGTGCTCTGAGAGGCCAACTGCGAACCAACAATTGGTTCGCCGAGAATAATATTCCTGAACCCAATATGGCTACTTGGCTCGATCTGGTGGCTCTGGGAACCGTTGCCGATGTGGTGCCCTTGGATCAGATTAATCGTGCACTGGTGCATCAGGGCCTGATGCGCATTCGCGCCGGGCACTGTAGGCCTGGAATTAAAGCGTTGCTAACTATTGCCGGTAAAAATCCTCAGCGTCTAGTGGCCACTGATTTGGGCTTTGCCCTCGGCCCGCGTCTCAATGCCGCTGGCCGCCTCGATGATATTTCTCTGGGCATTCAATGCCTGCTGACCAATGATCCACAGCTGGCCATGGACACCGCGCGCGAGCTCGATGAACTGAATCAAGATCGCAAGGTGATTGAGCAGGATATGCAGCGCGAAGCCTTAAAAATTGTTGAGCAGATTCCCCTGTCACTGGAAGGGGAAGTTCCGCCTGCACTGTGCCTGTTTCAGCCTGAGTGGCATCAGGGTGTAGTGGGCCTCTTGGCGTCACGCATAAAAGAAAAATACCATCGTCCAGTGATTGCCTTTGCCCGGGGTGACAACGGTCAGCTTAAGGGATCCTCCCGCTCGATTCCCGGCCTCCATATTCGCGATGTACTAGATGCGGTAGCGACACAAAATCCCGGCCTGATCAGCAAATTTGGCGGCCATGCGATGGCTGCAGGTTTAAGCCTCGATGAAGATAAACTGCCAACCTTTAAAGCAGCCTTTCAGCGCCAAGTTGCGCAGCTTTTAAGTGCCGATGATCTACAGGCCAAAATTGCCACCGATGGCGAACTGATTCAACAACAGCTATCCATGCAGACTGCTGAACTACTGCGGGACAATGGTCCCTGGGGCCAGCTCTTTCCCGAACCCTGCTTTGAAGGGGATTTTGAAGTCCTGCAGCAGCGTATTGTCGGCGAGAAACATCTAAAACTGGTGTTGGCACCAGTGAGTGAAAGCGGTCAAAAGCAACCTTATGCAGGTATAGACGCAATTTGGTTTAACGCCGATACTGCGGTTTGGCCGAGCAACCATCATCGCCTTGTGCGCTGTGTCTACCGCTTGGATATCAATGAATATCGCGGCCAGCAATCGCTGCAATTAATGATTCAGTTTTTAGAGCCCTTAGCCAATAAAGAGCCCTTAGCTAATTAAGAGCCTTTAGCTGATAAAAGCCCTCAGCCCATAGAGAGCCCTCAGCCAATCGAGAGCAGCATTAAAGCAGTAAAAAAATAATAACAAAACCGCTTTAAAAGGATTCATCGTGAGTATTAAAACCGATCTGCGCGCAGATCTCGTGTTGCTATTAACCGCTTTTATCTGGGGCCTCGCCTTCGTTTTCCAGCGTTCAGGAATGGACCATATTGGCCCCATCACCTTTACCTTTGGACGCTTTTTTATCGGTGCTGTGGCGATCTTGCCGCTGTGGTATTGGATGGAAAAGCCGAAACAGATTTTTGCCTTTAATAAGGTCAATAAACAGGCTGCTCTGCTGGGGCTAGTGTTAACCGGCGGTATGCTGCTGCAACAGTGGGGCATGGTGTACACCACCGCTGGTCGCGCTGGATTCTTAACCGGTGTCTATATTGTCTTTGTGCCCTTAATCGGCCTATTTTTTCGCAATAAAACTGAGTGGCCCACCTGGTTGGGAATGGTCATGGCTCTTGGCGGCCTCTATTTTATGGCGCAGATCGATAGCGATGAGATTTTTATCGGCGACATATTAGTGCTCGGCAGTTCCGTACTCTTCGCCCTGCATATTATCTTTACAGGCATTATTGCCAATAACACCTCGCCGTTCCGGTTGATCTTCGTCCAGTTTTCCGTGGCCTCTCTGATTACCGCAATCCTAGTACCCATCTTTGAAGGTTGGAACTGGCAGGGTATTTTAGATGCAGGCGTCGCCTTATTGTATGTGGGTGTACTGTCATCAGCAGTGGGCTTTACCCTGCAGGTTGTGGGGCAGCGCACTGCGCCATCCTCTCATACGGCGATTATTCTTAGCTTTGAAGCGGTGTTTGCCGCGGTCTGTGGCTGGTGGATATTAGATGAAATACTCACCCGTCCTGAATTGATTGGCTGTGGCCTAATTCTGGCTGGTGGCTTGGTGTCACAGTTAAAATCATTGTTAACCCCGACGCCGGGTGAGCCGATTCAGCATCCTTATGGGACTAATTAAGTCACTAAGTAGCCGGCGGATGGCACTTAGTTTATTGATCCGTTGTCATAGTTTGCAGAGTATATTTTTCAACAGAGAATTGTAGAGGGCAGATTATGAACAGACGTAAATGGTTACAGCAATTATCACTCGGCCTGATTGGCCTTGCGGGTGCCGCTAAACTTTGGGCTTTTGAAAAACTAGAACTCTCCAAAGATCAGTGGCGTGAGCGCTTAACGCCATCTCAGTACCGTATTTTGCGCGACGAGGGCACCGAGCCAGCGGGCAGCAGTGCCTTGAATGATGAACATCGGGATGGCCAGTATCACTGTGCTGGTTGTGATCTGGCGCTATTTGGTTCGGTGATGAAATATGAGAGTGGAACTGGTTGGCCTTCATTCTTTGAGCATATAGGCGATCACTTAGAGACCAAAACCGATTATAAAATGATCTGGCCGCGCACTGAATATCACTGTGCTCGCTGCGGCGGTCATCAGGGTCATGTCTTCGATGATGGTCCCAAGCCTACAGGGCAGCGCTGGTGTAATAATGGTCTGGCGCTTAAATTTGTACCCAAGGCATAGTGGTTGTTCCGTTAACGGTGTTATTCCATTAAGGGCTTCACTCCATTAAGGGCTCCACTCCATTAAGGGCTTTATATAGCCCTTAATCACTTCTTTGATAATCGGCTGCGCCAGTGCTGTGGGGTGCAGTCCATCTTCCTGAATCATACCTTCGGTGATACTGAGCTCTTCCAGCTGGAAGGGAATCAGCAGCACCTTTTCAGATTCCGATAATTGCGGATAGACGGCGGCAAAGGCATCGGAATAGCGGCGGCCATAATTGGGTGGCAGGCGCATACCAAACAACACAGGTTCGGCACCGGCTTGCCGGATTAGGTTAATCATTGCCTGTAAATTACTCTTCATTAGATTCAATGGCTGACCGCGCAGGCCATCATTGCCACCCAGTTCCAGTAGCACATAGTCTGGGCTGAACTCTTCCAGCAGGCGCGGCAGTCTGTTTAAACCACCTCCCGTCGTGTCGCCGCTGATGCTGCCATTGATAATACGGTGGTCATCGCCGAAGTCTTCATCCAGTAAGGCGACCCAGCCGCTCTCCTGATTGATCCCATAACCAGCGCTGAGGCTATCGCCTAAGACCAGTAGAGTTGATCCATAAGTGTTGGCACCCAGTAAAATAAACAGGCAACATAGGCTCCTGATAAAAGGCCGGGTAATAAAAGTCTGCTTTATAAAAGGTCGAATAACTGAAGGCCGCATAAATAATCTCGATACTCTTTTTTAAATCGTTCTACTCGGTGCCCAGTGTAGGCACTTTTAGACGCAATGGATATTTCAAATGATCGAAGTTAGCAATATCAGCAAACAGGTGACCACTACCGAAGGTACGCTCACTATTTTGGATGGGATCAATCTCTCTTTGGCTGCGGGTGAAAGTTTGGCCATTGTCGGGCCCTCAGGTTCCGGTAAGTCGACCCTGTTGGGTATCTTGGCGGGTCTGGATCTACCTAGCTCCGGTTCAGTTAAGCTCAATGGGCAGGATATTACTGCCATGGACGAGGAGGGCCGGGCTGCTGTGCGGGCCAAGACTGTCGGCTTTGTCTTTCAATCCTTTCATCTATTGCCGGGTTTGACGGCTTTGGAAAACGTGGCACTACCCTTGGAATTGCAGGGGGATAAAGAGGCACTTAAAACAGCTGCCTACTATCTGCAGCGGGTTGGCTTGGATCATCGCACTACCCATTATCCGCGCCAGCTATCCGGCGGTGAGCAGCAGCGAGTTGCTGTAGCCCGAGCCTTTGCCTGTAGACCGGTTATTCTTTTTGCCGATGAACCCACGGGTAATCTGGATACAGGTACCGGCGAGAAAATTAACGATCTGCTGTTTGATCTGAATAAAGAAGAGGGCACCACTCTGGTGTTGGTGACTCACGAGCACAACTTGGCTGAGCGCTGTGGTCAGCGTCTGGTAATCGCTGCGGGTCAGCAGGTTGCTGAGGTTACTGATGTTACTAGAGGCAGTGCAGCCTGATGCAAGCATTGCGAATGTTATTGCGCACCTGGCGCGGCGGGCAGTTGAATCTAATTATCTGGTCACTGGTGTTGGCGGTTGCGGTAGTCACCTCGGTGTCGCTGTTAGCTGAGCGCATTGAGCGGGCCTTAACGGCCCAATCCAGCAGTTTCCTCGCTGCTGACCTAGTTGTCAGAAGTAGTAAGCCAATTGACCCTCAGTGGATTGCAGGAGCTCTGGAGCAACAGGTAGAGAGCGCCCAGGTATTAACCTTTGCCTCCATGGTTTATCACCGTGATGATATGCATCTGGCGTCGATTAAAGCAGTGGAGGCTAGCTATCCATTGCGCGGTTTACTGCGCCGCACGACCACGCCATTTACCACAGACCCAAGCTTGATCGAAGAGATTGATTATGGTCCAGCTCAGGGTGAAGTTTGGGTCGATGCCCGACTGTTACCCTTGCTCAATATTGAGCTCGGCGATGAGATTGAACTGGGTGAGATTCGTTTAAAAGCCACACAAATTGTTGTGGAAGAGCCAGATAGTGGCGGTTCCTTTGGTGCTTTTGGCGCCCGAGTATTAATGAACTACGGTGATATAGAGGCAGCTGGGATCATTATTCCTGGCAGTCGTGTCACCTATAGATTTCTTATGGCCGAAGGTGCCAGTGGCACTGACGGTTTTGCTGGCTACAGTGATTGGGTGGAAGATCAGCTGGATGTCCATGATCGACTAATTACTCCAGATGAAGCTCAGGCGAGTATTGCCGACACCATGGATAAGGGTCGTCGCTTTCTATTATTGGCTGGCAGCATAGGTGTAGTCTTGGCCGGTATAGCTCTGGCACTGGCGAGCCATCATTTTGCCGCCGGTCAAACTCGGCAAGTGGCACTGTTAAAAAGCTGGGGCATCGCCGCCAGTCGAGTGCGCAGTTTGTATTTTCAGCAGAGTCTCTGGCTCGGTGTCGGTGGATCGGTTATTGGCTTGCTGGTGGGCTTTGCCTTCTCTGAGATTCTGATTGCGGTGGTTCGTGAATGGCTGCCGATTTCCCTGCCTATAGCCGGCATTCGTCCTTGGATTACCGGTCTGGCCACTGGCCTGCTCTGTCTGGCGGGCTTTACCCTGCCAGCCATCTGGCACCTTCCTGCGCAGTCGCCCCTGGCTGTATTGCGCGATGATGTGCAGGTCGAGCCAGTGAGCTCTGTGGCTCGTGGATTATTCGGTGTAATGGCTGTCGCGGCGCTGCTGTTTTGGTACAGCAATAATCTTTACCTTTCGTTGGCGATCTTGGCTGGCTTCGGACTCACGGCATTGGCCACGGTGGTGCTTGGTCTGATGATGCTCCGTGTGGGCAAAACCTATGGTCAAAAACTCGGCAGTATCTGGCGCTTAGCTTCGAGCAATCTCTGGCGTCGCAGATCCCAAAGCATTATTCAGATGGTCGGTTTTTCCGGTGCCATTGCTCTGCTGATGATTATGAGCGTGGTGCGTACCTCGCTGATCGATGAGTGGCGCTGGCAGTTGGCGGATGATGCACCCAATCACTTCCTGTTGAATGTGGCCCCCTATGAACTTGAGGGGGTGCGGGATTTAGTCACTGAGCAAAATCTTGAAACTGCCGGTTGGTATTCCATGGTGCGCGGACGCCTGACGCAGATTAACGGCGAAGGCATTAGCGAAGAACAGCGTGATAAGCATGAATCGTTTCGTCGTGAACTGAATCTGAGTTGGACCACAGAGCTACCCGAGGGCAATAAATTAACCGCCGGTAAGTGGTGGGATGATTTGGATCTGTCTGGGGAAATTCCGCCGGTCTCTCTAGAAGATGAGTTGGCTGGAGAGTTGGGGCTGGAGATTGGCGATGAGCTGACCTTTAGCGTCGGCGGTTTGGTTTTCCAAGCCAGAGTGGCCAGTACCCGCAGTTTGAATTGGGACAATATGACCCCCAATTTCTATTTCCTGTTTCCGGAAGGGCTGTTGGAGAACTATCCGCGGACCAATATGACCAGCCTCTATATTCCCCCGCAACAGAAGTTGTTGGTCAATGATCTGCTGCGCCAATACCCCACGGTGCAGGTGATTGAGCTGGATAAAATTATCGACCGTATTCGCAGCATTGTCTCTCAGGTGACCAGTGGTCTCGAGGTGATGACCCTGCTGATTTTAAGCTGTGGTGTGTTGGTGATGTTTGCCGCGGTGAGTCTGTCTATGTCTGAGCGGCTGCAAGAGAGTGCCATTCTGCGCACATTGGGCAGCTCGAGGCGTTTGATTCTGGGTATTCAGTGGGTCGAGTTTAGCGTGCTGGGATTGATGGCGGGCCTGCTGGCGGCGATCGGTGCCGAGGCGGCTGTGGCAATGCTGCAGCGCTTTATGTTTGATCTGCCCTTTAGCTGGCACCCTTGGCTGTGGCTGGTGGGACCTTTGGCCGGTGGCCTTTTAGTGGGTGTGCTCGGTGTGGGCTACAGTCGCAAAGCGGTGACACAGCCGCCACTGCAGGTGTTAAATAGTCTGTAAAGGGCGTTTAGATATTTCTAGAGGTCTTTTCCTGCGTCTCTCTAATACAGGCTCTCTAATACCAGCTCTATAATATCAGCTCTCTATCTTATCCTCTGCGTCTGCAGCGGTGGGATAGGGCAGCTGGATATGGAAGGTGGTGCCTATATTGATATCTGAGGTCACCGCGATCTTTCCCTGGTGTTGCTCTGCGATAATAAACTGCGCAAACGACAGGCGCTCGCCGGCACTATGCTTTTCTTCGCTGTCTGCTGTGGCATGACTGCTGGCGAAAAAGGGTTCAAATAGCAACTGCTGCTCTTCGGTGGTCATGCCCAATCCATTGTGCTGAATACGCACCCACACCGCGTCGTAAAACTCACTGATCTCAATATTGATCGAGGGCGTGTGTTCTGGGTCTTCAATCTTACCCAGGGCATAGCAGGAGTATCTAAACAGACTGAGAAACACCTGCTGCAATTCTGGAACATGACAGCGTAGCTGAGGTAAGTCGTCTGCGTAGTTGTGGTTGATAACAACATCTTTAAAGCGCAGTCCTTTGGTCACCGAGAGCACATCTGCAGCCAATTCCACGCTGTGATCCATAACGTCGATTATATTGGCGAGCTGTTTTTCACCTGCGCCAGCATCGGAGAAGCTGACCAAATTATTCACCACTGAGGCCGCCTGACGGCCGCGGATCAGTGCGTCGTCCAGTAGCTCGTGGATACCAATGGGATCTATATGTTCTTCAGTGAGATCCAAGCGTACGGTTTGCAGATCCTTGAGGATGGCTTGCAGGGGAATATTGATATCCTGAGCCATGACCGAGGCCATTTCACCCATGGATGACATCTTGTCCCGCTGCACCAGCATATTTTCACTCTGTACGCGCTGGGTCACATCGTCCACCATAATCACCACGCCAGTTTCGAGCTGATCGTGAAGCGGATAGATGGTGATATCGAAGTGGTACTGACCGCGCTGGCTATATTTTAGGGTCAGGGTCTTGTCCTCATCCTGAGCCTGCTTAATCTGCTCTGGGCTGACCGCAATAGTGGGATAGGCTTGCCACAGGTTCTTGCCTAGTACTTTGTCTGAGGGCAGGCTGCTAATCTCTTCGGCGCGGCTATTCCACTGGGTGATTTCGCCGCTCTTATTGAGGCCGATTAACATCAGCGGCATGGAGCGCAAAATATTGGTGATATAGGATTCAGATAAACGCAGCTTGGTGGTGGTATCGCGGTGCTCGGTAACTTCTGCTTCGAGAGCCGTATTACTCTGCTGTAATAGGCCGTTGGCATTGTCTAGGGTGACTGTGCGTTCTTTAACTCGATCTTCCAGTTGGGCACGTATTTCTTCGAGATCGCGGTTGTAGCGGCGTGCAGCGCGGCGGGTAAAGGCCAGGCGAATTGCCGTAACCGATAGCGCGACAATTAAGATGCCACTGGAAAAGTTGGCCACATACTGCCAGTTGGTATTGCCATCTTCTTGGCGCAGAAACCAAAATACATCAGCAGTAGCGATCTGGCTGAAGAACAAAACAAATAGTGCGGCGATATTTTTCAACGGGTTCAACCTATGTAGATCTCATAGAATTATCTTCGGAGGGCTATTATAGCCATGTAAATCCTCCTGTCAGGTATGATTATGCAGAACATAATCGATGGCGGTTATCCTGCGCTCTAATAGACAAGGTATTGACCTGTTGTCGACAATTGAATAACTGCGCACTCTATTCAAAGTTGAGCTATATTTAATCTTGGTGCCAAGCATGGCTATTACTAGAATACTCTAACTAAAAGCACATCTAATATTAGATCCCCAAAACACTGCGCAAGGAATCGCTGCCCTATGAATACGCCTGATTTTATCAGTACCACCGTTTATGACCTTATTTTGGCCAGTCCAATGACCAAAATACAAGACGTAGAACCAGAACAGGTACTCAGTGAGATTAAGATGGATTCTCTAGAGAAATTGTCCATGGCCATGGATCTGGAAGAGACCTTTAAGATAGATATGAGCGATGAGGATATTGAAGGCTTTGAGACAGTATCCGATGTGATTACCTATCTGCAGCGAGCGGTTGGAAGCCCAGAGCAAGTTTAGCGCCCCTCAGCGGATGCTGTCAGGCAGCTATATATAATATTTTGGAAAATCATAGATCAGAGGTGGGGTTTTTGTCCCCGTTGGAGTCTTATAGGGTAGAACTGATTGAAAAGTAAGTAACTATCTTAGCTAATACCTAGTCAAAGATAGTCACAGAGGACTTACTTATCGAGTTTTGCTTTTGGATATCAACGTTTTTATGGCCCCTGCTGATCTGCGTTACTCCCCCCTTTTATACGGCAGGGGCTTTTTTATTCTTCAATATAGTCTCATCCTAATTCCGGCCTCCATAAATTCAGGTTTGGCCGGAAAACAGCGGAGTCCATAAACACCAGAGTAAATACCAGACATAAAAAAAGCGGCCCTAAGGCCGCTTTTTTTATGCTAAAGATTCGCTATTAGCGTTTTAACCGCATTTAGAATCGCCGCAGTTAAGACAGGTCAGACAGCCATCCATCATGATCGCAGCTTTAACACTGCACTTTTTGCATAGGTCAGCAGCTGGCGGAAAATCGTTGGCTTGGGCCGCAGCGGGAGCGCTGGCGGCTTTCGTAGCGCTGGCGGCGCCTTCAAACTGTGCACGCTTCTCGTCCATAATCTTCTGCTGGTGCTCTGGAATCTCAGGCATCTTTAGCATGCCAATCTTCTGCAGGTGATCTTCAATAGCCCATCCAATTTCAGCTACTAATGAGGGCATAAACTTGCCGCCGGGCTTAAAGTAACCACCCTGTGGGTCAAATACAGCTTTGAGTTCTTCCACTAGGAAGGTGCAGTCGCCGCCTTTGCGGAATACTGCTGAGATTACTCTTGTCAGAGCAACAATCCACTGGAAGTGATCCATGTTTTTGGAGTTGATAAACACTTCAAATGGGCGGCGCAACTCATGGTCAGTGCCCTCATTCAAGATAATGTCATTAATCGTCAGGTACAACGCATGGTCTGACATGGGTGTCTTGATTTTGTAAGTGCTGCCAGCCAGTGCTTCGGGCCGTGAGACCTTTTCGTGCATCTGTATGATATTGCTCTCGGCGACCTTGGTTTTCGCTTCTTTAGTCTGCTCTTCGGTGGCTACTGTGTAGCCAACGATTTTCTGTCCAATTTTCTTAGTCATTTTAGTCCTCTCAGGGTTCTACGGAATTAGGTTAGGTTGATCAGAATTTACCGTAGTAACCTTCTTTCAATGCATCAAATAGGTTGGCGGCGGTGTGTATTTCACCGTCGTACTCAACTTCTTCATTACCTTTAAACTCAACTTTAGAGCCATCTTCTAGAGTAAAGCTATAGGTGGTGTTTTCGAGATCTTTCTCAGTGACCAATACACCCTGGAACGCTTCTGGATTAAAGCGGAAGGTGGTGCAACCCTTAAGGCCTTTTTCAGCGGCATAGAGATAGATATCTTTAAAGTCTTCGTAATCACAATCAGTTGGCACATTGATTGTCTTGGAGATTGAAGAATCTACCCACTTCTGTGCTGCTGCCTGAATATCGACATGGGCTCTCGGCATAATATTCTCTGAGCTCATAAAGTAATCTGGCAGTGCCTCTTCTGCGCTGGTGCCGTAGGGCATGGCTTTATCGTTGATCAGCGTGCGGTAAGCCAGTAGCTCATAGGAGAAAACATCGACTTTCTCTTTCGACTTCTTGCCTTCACGAATCACGTTGCGGGCATAGTGATGGGCAAAACTTGGCTCGATGCCGTTACTGACATTGTTAGCCAATGACAGAGAAATGGTGCCAGTGGGTGCGATTGATGAGTGGTGGCTAAAACGACATCCCTCTTCAATAATTGACTCGATTAGGTCTGGAGCAACTGTGGCTATGGTCTGCATGTACTTGCTGTACTTGCCCAACAGGACTTTTCCCTTGAGGCTATCGCCGACTTTAATGCCGTCTTTGGCCAGCTCTGGACGCTTAAACAACAATGCAGCAGTGACTTCAAAGTCGTCTTCCATAATCGGTGCTGGACCTTTTTCGCGGGCCAGTTCGAGGCCAGCTTTAAGACCAGCAACTGCCATATCACGAGCAATACGGTCGGTGAACTCCAGAGAGTTCTCATCGCCATACTTCATCTGCAGCATGGTGATGGTTGAACCTAAACCCAGGAAGCCCATACCGTGACGACGCTTGTACTCAATTTCTTTGCGCTGATTTTCTAGGGGCAGGCCATTGATCTCGACGACGTTGTCGAGCATGCGGGTAAATACAGCTACTACTTCGGCATATTCTTCCCAGTCAAAGTAGGCGTCTTTGGTGAACGGGTTGCGCACAAACTTGGTCAGGTTGACCGAGCCCAGCAGGCAGCTGCCGTAAGGGGGCAGAGGCTGTTCGCCACAGGGGTTAGTCGCGCGAATATCTTCGCAGAACCAATTGTTATTATTTTTGTTCACCTGATCGATAAGGATAAAGCCAGGCTCAGCGTAGTCGTAGGTGGACGACATAATGGCGTTCCACAGTTTTTGAGCACGAATCGTTTCATAGATGCGGCAGGCGACTAGACCAGCGTCATTGCTGTGATAGTTTTCGGTGGTTGGGAAGGGCTTCCAAACAACATTGTCGCCTTTCAGGTCAAGGCCACCATCAATTTCTTTGGCGCTGATTGGGAAGGTCAGATCCCAATTGCCATCGTTACGTACCGCTTCAATAAACTCTTCAGTAATCAGCAGCGACAGATTGAACTGGCGCAGACGACCGTCTTCGCGCTTGGCGCGAACAAAATCAAATACATCTGGGTGGCTGACATCAAAGGTCGCCATCTGGGCACCGCGACGGCCACCGGCAGACGATACTGTGAAACACATCTTGTCGTAGATATCCATAAACGACAGCGGGCCTGAGGTGTAGGCGCCGGCGCCAGACACATAGGCACCTTTGGGGCGCAGTGTGGAGAATTCGTAACCTATGCCACAGCCTGCTTTAAGGGTCAGGCCGGCTTCGAGGTTGCGCTCGAGAATACCGAGCATCGAATCTGGCACTATGCCGGAAACAGTACAGTTAATCGTAGAAGTGGCTGGCTTGTAGGCTTGAGCACCGGCATTAGAGATAATGCGGCCAGCTGGGATGGCACCGTGTTTGAGGGCCCAGACAAAACGTGTCTGCCACTCTTCACGGAGATTTTCGTCTTCAACATCAGACAGCGCCTTGGCAACTCGGGCATAGGTCGCATCGATATCGGCATCGACAGGATTGTTCTCTTTATCTTTGAGACGATATTTCTTGTCCCAGATATCCAGAGACGCTTCCTGGAAAGTAATTTCGGGTGTTTTGTTTACAGCTTTCACGGCTTTCACTGTTTTCAATTTGGTTGCGGTGCTCATTGGCTGCCCTTTTTTGTTTGTTATATGTTCGTTTCATTCATGGCTAAGCCCGGGTGACATGCGGTTGCCTAGCGCCAGTTAATTTTGCGGTTATTTTCCGCCTTTCGTATTCTTTATCCCGCCTGCTACAGGCAAGATTAAGTGCTGAAGTCGGAAAGCAGTTTATCCTACATGGTGTGTCATGCAACCCTTAATCCACTATATCTTGTGTTTATTTATGCGTTTCCGCATAGTTATAGGTGTTAAGTCATTGAAAAACTTGTGGATAAATCTCTCTGATCCCCAGCCTGTCTGGCATTGCTGTAATAACTGACCGACGACAATAAACCGGTCACGTTGGAGCTGCGTATAAGTCTTGTAATCGTTATACATCAGAGCCAATAAAGCATAGCGACGTTGTGCCAATCCAGCGACTTGGCTAAACTAGCGACCCTGTTTAAAATAGAGTTTAATCTAGCTTTTAGACTGCCGTTTAAAAGGGTGTTTTAAATCCTGTAATTAGTCGCGTAGTTAGTCGCGTAATTGGTCACGTAAAAAAAGTGTAATTCATTCGAACTGCGGTGTGTCCATAGGGCATCGATCGCGATCTATTGAGGCGTTTCATGGATATTTTTGACTTCTCCGAGGGCCGTGAAGGCTACTACGGAGAGTACGGTGGTGTTTTTCTTCCGGAAATTTTGCAGGCAACTATTGAGGAACTCCTCGAGTGTTTCCGTGAGTGCAAGGCTGATCCAAAATTTTGGCAGGACTACGTGGCGCTGTTGCAGAACTATTCCGGACGTCCGACGCCTATAACTCATCTGGAAAATCTCTCCCGGAAACTGGGTGGAGCGCAGATCTACGTTAAGCGCGATGATCTCAATCACACAGGATCGCACAAGATCAATAATGTGATGGGCCAGGGTCTGCTCTGCCAGCGTTTGGGAAAATCCAAAGTGATTGCCGAAACCGGTGCCGGGCAACATGGTTTCGCCACGGCGACCATGGCCGCCAAATTTGGTTTCGAGTGCAAAATCTATATGGGTGCGGTGGATGTGGCACGTCAGCGTCCCAACGTATTTTGGATGGAAAATCTCGGCGCTGAAGTGATAGCGGTAGAAGATGGCCAGAAGACCTTAAAAGATGCAGTCAATGAGTGTATGCGTGACTGGGTTACCAATATGGCTGACACCCATTACATTTTGGGTACCGCCTGTGGACCCCATCCTTTTCCAGAAATGGTTAGCTGGTTCCAATCGATTATTGGTCTCGAAGCCCGCGAGCAGATGCTCAAGCAGGCCGGACGCCTGCCCGATCGTGTCTATGCCTGTGTCGGTGGCGGCTCCAATGCCATGGGAATCTTCCAGGGCTTTATGGATGACGATGTAGAGTTGATCGGTTCCGAAGGCGGTGGTCACGGTGTAGGTTCCTATATGCACTCATCACGTTTGGCCTATGACGATGCCACTGTAGGCGTTGCTCAGGGTTACAAGACCTACTTCCTGCAGAATGACGAAGGCAATATGAATGAGACCCACTCGGTTGCGGCTGGTCTCGACTATATAGGTGTAAATCCGATCTTTGCTCACCTTCACGATCAGGGCAAGGTGCGCTTTGAAGCGGCCACTGATGTGGAAGTGAAAGAAGCACTGAAGCTGACCATGCGCACCGAGGGCTTGATCCCGGCGCTGGAAAGTACTCACGCTTTTGTGACTGCTATTAAAGAAGCACCGACCATGGGCAAGGATCAGATTATCCTGATCAACCAGTCCGGTCGTGGCGACAAAGATATCTTTACCATTGCCGACGCCCTGGATGACGCTAAGTGGAAGTCGTTTATCGGCGGCAAGGCTGATCAATACCGCGCGGAGAAAAACTAATGGGCCTGCAACGTTTTATTGCCGAGCGCAAGCAGAACAAAGAGATTTTGGTGATGGCTCATGTGGTCTGTGGCTATCCCTCCTTTGAAGAGAATCTCCAAGAGCTGGAAATTATGGCCGAGGCCGGTGTCGATCTGGTGGAGCTGCAGTTTCCTTTCTCTGAGCCCAGTGCCGATGGTCCGCTGTTTGTGCGCGCCAACGAGCAGTCGCTAAAATCCGGCACTACGGTAGACCAGTGTTTCGAGTTTATGAAATTGGTCAGTGCACGTTTCCCGTTTAAAGTATTGATGATGGGTTATTACAACACGGCTTTTAAAATGGGCGAAGAGGCCTTTGTAAAGCGTGTTAAAGAATCTGGTGGAGTTGGCTATATCTTGCCAGACCTACCCATTGAAGAGTCTCCTGAGTTGCACCGCCTCTCAGAAGCGGCAGGTATTGAACCCATAATTTTGATGACGCCCACCAGCAGCGATAAACGCTTAGCCAAGCTTGGAGCTGTTAGTCGTGGTTTTGTCTATGTGGTTGCGCGCAAAGGTGTGACCGGTTCGAAAACCCAAATGGGTGATGATGTTCTGGCCTTAGTGGAACGCTGTCGCCAGCACACCGATGTGCCTTTGGGTGTGGGTTTTGGTATCAGTAGCAAAGCGGATATAGATGTATTGCGCGGTCATGCGGATATTGCCATTGTTGGCACAGCGGCACTGAAAACCTGGCAAGAGGGCGGTGCACCTGCGCTGCGCAAGTTCTTTGCTGAGTTGATGGCCTGAGTTGTTTGGACGCTTTTAATTAAAAGCTCTTTATTTAAAAGCTTCCTGACTGACAGAAAATCGCCAGTCATTGATCAATTGATTTTCCACCTCTTCAAGGGGTGGGTAATCCCCCCAAATAATTCTATCTACACAAGCCAGATGCGCACCCATGGACGAACTGATGGGTCCGTACCAGCAGGGTAGGGCTGGGCTCTCTATTCTGTTCTCTATTTTGTTCTCTACTTTGCTCTTGGTTTCGGTCTGTTCAAGCTCCATCAGACTGTCGACAAAGCCCTGCCCGTAGAGATTCCCAAGCTCAATGGTTGAGATGGCAGCATGTTGATCCCTGCTGTCTCCGACTGGCGATTGCCCAGTATTCAGCCCTTGCTCAGCTCTCTCGAAAACTCGACCACCGTGCTTAGCTGTGGTGAAGCTAATCACCTCAAGCCAGAATTTTGATGGGTTGCGATAGCGCTGTTTATTGAGCTTATAAAATACCGCTAGCTCGTTGGCGCTGGGCAATTGCTGGGTGGTGACATTTTTGGTTAATCCGGCTAATTTTGCCTGCATCGCAGATGTATCAGTGGTGCTATTGATCTCAGCACCTATACCCAGGGGGTCGGTTATGGCTTCGCCAAATAGTTTGCTGTTGATACGCTGCTGTAGCGCTTCGCTGTCGAGATTAGTTAGTGCATCAAGGCCCTGTGAAGAAGCTAGGTCGGGAGTGGCTCTGGTGAGCCAATAGGTGCCTGTGCTGATGACTATAAGTGCAGCCAGCAGGAGAGCTAGGCTGCCAGATCGAGTTGTAGGTAATTTAATCAAGGTCGTATCACTGTCTGAAAATCTTTATCCAATCGCCGGCACTGGGTTCGCCGCTGGGGTAGTGGCCGTTGATTATACGCAGATCGTCGACCTCTGAGACGCTCAGTTTTAAGGCTTTGCCGAGCTTTTCAAAGGTGGTGACATTGGTGGCTTTAACATAGTGTATTCGCTTTGGCTTTTGACCGTCTATCTCGCGGCGGGAAATAGGCCTAAAGGTGGCGATAGACTGTTTGAAGAGTTTGTCCGCTTCAGGAAAAAGCTCTGCTCTGGTTACCTCTCCGGTAAATATATAGGCATTGCGTTTGTAATAAATCACTGCAATGCGACTGTCTGGCTTGTCGTCCTTACCGGGCAATATACCGCTAAAACCTTTTAGGCCAGCTGGGGCAATGGCGTTGCCCTGCTCCAGTTTTGAGACCTTGAGATGATTGTAGAGATACTCTTCTGGGGTCTGGCTGGTGCGGGCAATGGGGGTCATGGCCAATCTAGCTTCTCCGGTTTCAAACTTGCTGGCTGGAGTGCTGTCAGAAGTGTCGGCAGAAGTGCCGTCTGGCGTTTTATCTGGAGTGCCGTCTGAGGCCACGGTTGCATCAGTGGCTAAAGCACTGACTGAAGTGCCAATAGAGCTGCGAGTTTTGTTGTCATTAGTCTGTTTCCAACCCTCCGGATAATCGAAACGCACCCGCAGTGTCATATCCGAGTAGCGTTGAGGTTTGCTCTCCTTGGCGAGAAAGTTTTCACCCCAGATCAACCCTTCGGTGAGTTGGCGGTAGGTTGCTGCGCCGTCACCACGAGACTGTTTCGCCTGGAATGTCTGGGCCTTGCTAACCACTGTGCGCAGTCGTGAATCATTCCGCGGGTGGCTGGAGAAAATACCGTGATAGGTTTGTTTACTGACCCCTTTGGCCCTGGCGCGATCTTTTTGCAGCAGTTCATAGTCTTTCATCATTGACAGCATGCTGATCATTTCACTGGGGGCATAACCCAGTTTGGCCATATATTCGGCACCGGCTTCGTCGGCTTCCAGCTCATTGCGCCGGCCGTAACCGCGAATCAGTGAGTTGGCGTAGGCCATGCCTGCTTCATAGACCTCGCCACTGCCGGAAAGTATTGCAGCTACGGTGGAGAGAATCTGCGCGCCTGTGGCTTTGCCCTCTTGACCGGTGACATGCTTGCGAGTGATATGACCCACTTCGTGAGCCAGCACCGAGACCAGTTGGGCTTCATTGCTAACATAGTTGAGCAGTCCGCGATTGACGTAGACATAGTTGTCGCGAGTGGCGAAGGCATTAAGGTCTGGGGAGTCGAGGAGGGTGAAGATAAATTTTTCGCCAGCCATTTCTGACTGGGCTACGACCTCTTCGCCAAGTTTTCTGATGTAGCTATCCAGTTCCGGGTCATTGTAGATCGGGGTGCCTTGAAGCACTTCTTTATAGAAATCTGCACCTGTGACTTTTGCCACGGCCTGCCCAGGGGCCAGTAATGCGAGACAGATTAATGGAAGGGCTAGGTACTTATTCATCTGGGCTGATCTACAGTGAAAAACTGTTTTAGCTGAGTGCCAAGACTGGCACAGGCATCATTTTTTACTGGTGTTAGCAGCGGTATTGGGGCGACTATACCGAGCAGATAGGAAGTTCCTGAGGAGTCCACGCGCAGGCGGCCCTTTTCGGTGAGGTTGGTCAGATCCCAGACTATGGCTTCATAGATGGAGCTTTTATCCCACTGGGCAAAGCCGAAACAGCCACCACCACCTGGCCCTATGGCACAGCTGATTGAACCGCCTTTGTCATGGGTCTCGGTGGAGCCGTCGAGCCATACCAGGTAGCGGATGCCATTGCGCTCAATCTGTTCTTTGATAGCGGCGTCTTCCATTAGCCGCCGTAAACGTTTGAGCCCTTTGGGTGCGGTGCGCGGTTCAAACCAGGGATAAATGGCGTCGACAAATTGCTGCTCGGGAAATACGCCTATATCCGCACCTTTCATTTTATTGGCCACACAGTCGATAAATTCCCTGTCGGTATCATAGTGCCCGGCATCGCGACGACCGAGAATTACCACTGACTGTTGGCTATTAATGTCCATAACCTGATTGTTGGGACGGTATTCGTCGATGGTGGTGGTTGCGCCGCAGCCGGCGAGCAGGGTTGCGGCACAGAGTGCGAATAATTTATTCACTATGGCTGCTCCTCTTTCAGTTCTTCTTGCTCTTTATCTAATACCCGCTCTGTGACCAACCAATTGTAAACACTGGGTATGCGATAAAAGTCGAGCAGCAGTTTGGCCCCAGCATCCCGCAGTGCGATCACCGCGGCTTCCTCGATAGCATTGGTTTTGGAGAGCATAAAGGAGTCCGGTGTTTTGCCATAGGCGGGCATAAACCAGCTGTCTACCAAATCACCGTTGGCTGTTTTAATATCGAGACTGTATTTGATCCACACTTCATAGACATTGAGGTAGGTGTCTGAGGGGGTGGAAATCTGGACTTCCTGCACCGATGGCGTAATCACCAGGGCGTTGTCAAAGGTCACCTCTGCTGCTGCAGAGACAAATTCTATTTCTTTGAAAAGACCCGCAAAGGCATTGCTGAGGAGTTCGGTCTGGGCGCTGCCCAGATCTATGCTGGTTTTGCTGTTGGGGCTTGCGATGTAGCTTTTAAAGTCTTCGCTGAAGACAATTGAGGCTTTAACCGGCTTGGGTTTTGACACCACAGTGGGAAAGGGCGAGTCAATCTTTACCTGTGCTGAAGTGCTGCAGCCGCTGATAAAAAGCACTGCTAGTAGTACTGAGAAAAGTGTTATTTTAGTTTTTGGCATATTCTTGTCCCTTTAGTTAAGGCTATTTAAGCCAATAAAGGTTCCCCCATTGTTATAACTTAATTCACGCATTAGTGCGGCAAACTTGATCGCCGATGCGCTGGGCGCACCTCCCCGAGCAAAATGCACCGGAAAGCCAATGGCATGAATACGGACTAATCGATCGGCGCCAAGATGGGCGCGGTTAAGTTTGTCTACAGCTCGAACCACATTTCTAATGGTGCGGCCCTGAAAATCATCACCCAGAGTGTAGATGCTAATTTTTCGCCCACTTTTATAAAAGGTTTGAATCGCGGCATTAATGCCTTCAACAGGACTGGAATTACTAAAGGGTGCCCAGTTGCCGAGGGTTGTAATAATCTCTTCACGCATCTTTGGGCTGTCGGGAATCCAGCGTTCGCGATAGGCTGAAAACATATACTGGCCCATATCGTTGAGCACCTGGATACCTTTGACGTCTGGGTAAATATCGAGAATATTGATCATCTCTTTCTTGACCCGCTCCCAGGCGGCTACCTGCATGCTGCCGGAGGTATCTATAACAAAAATAATATAGTCGCTGTCCACTGGGATGCCGCCGATAAGATTATTTTGCTGCTTAAACTCGGGACCCACCAAGCGTTCCATCTCTTCGGTGAGAATCTGCATCACCAACTGTAACTGTTCGGTCTCACGGGCCTGGGAAAGTGAAATGGTCAGAGCCTGTTTGTCGACACTGGCGAGCTTGGCCTTGAGCCTTGCCACCCGTTCAATCAGTTCTGAGAGCTGCTCCTTTCGGGATTTAAGCTGATCGTTGAGCACCACGGATTCGCCGCGCACATCAAATAGCTGCTGTTGAAATTCTTTGACTTTACCGCGCAATGCTTCTTCTGCTTCTTCCAGGGCGCTGGGGTCACCGACCTTAGCGATCACCAACAACAGTACAATCGCGCCAAAGCCGCAGCTAATAACATCGAGAAACGAGATGCTGGCTTCCTGAAGTTCGCGACGTTGACGTTTCATGGCCAATCCCTTGAGGGGGCAATAAAGGCGCCCTGAGTATTGACGCCAAGTTGCCAGAATAGGGCAGCGGCCTCGGGATCACCCTCCATGGGAAACAGAATGGTATTAACAGGCATACCGCCGGGCAGACTGTCCAGCGCTTTGGCAAAGAATTTGCGCCGCTGTTGGCCACTGACCATATACTTTTTCGGTGGCGTGGCACCCTGAGTGGGCAGGCCATCGGTGAGAATAAACATATTGTCTGGCTTATCGTCGAAATCATTGATCGCGTTGATGGCGTTGATCAGGCTGGTGCCATTTCCCGGCGAGTATTGGCGAATACCTTCGACTACTTGCTCTAAAACCAAAGAGTCTGCTGCGTCGAGCCATTCCCCCTCAGAGCCGACTAGGGCTGGCTGGGCTTCGGTATTAAACATATAGACTTGAAAGCGACTGCTGGGTGGCAGCTGCGCCAATAGCCACTCCACTGTGCGCAATGTCCACTGCCATTTGGGTGACTGCTGTTTATCTTCGTCACTCATATTCCTGCGTCGCACTGCGTTCACCACTGTATCCGCGAGCATGCTGGCGGAGCCGTCCACCAAAATAATCACCCGCTCGCCGCCAAGCTTTAAACCGGTGAGATATTGACGGTTGCCGTCCCCGAGAAACTCGCGCACCTTGTCGCCAAAGTCCAGTTCCTCCATCTCGGCGGTCTGGTCTTCGAGCTGTTCCACCTGGCGGCGCAGTTTGGCGATATCGTCTTTGGGATCGGATTGGATGCTTCGTTCAATTTCCTCGAGATCCGTAATTACCCGATCTGATGCCCCCTGAGCTTTAACCAGTTCAAGCTGCAATTGCTCGAGGCTATTTAACAGTTCGGTCTTTGATTCTTCAGCCTGGCGAATATCTTCCTGTAACAGTTCTACTTCAGAGGCGAGTCGTGGATCTGGGGTGACAATTTCGGTGGCATTGTGGCGCAAAATCAAAAATAGCAGAGTCACTGCACCAAAGCCGCAGGCCATGATGTCCAGAAACGAGAGGCTAAAGGCAATATTGCGACGCTTTTTAGCCATTACATACCTCAATTAACTCGAACTTGTAGGCATTGATAAACAGCTCCATACCACAGAGGGCTATATGGGGTAACTCCACTGTGGCTTTGGGGCTTTTGTATAGCGCTTTAACCCCTTCACCTTGGATTATCAGCACGGCTGTTGCGCTGTCGTCATGGCGCTCTAAAACCTGCACCCGGTCGCCCTCGATAGTAATGCTCAGGGGTTGCTGTAGCGGCCAGGCCTGCCCCTGATAGAGCAGATGGGTCGCGGTGCCCGGAGGTCTGATTTTGAGCTGCGGCTTTGCTGACTTGTCCTCCAGTTGCTGAATCGAGGTGATACGATGCAGATTATCGCTTTCGGTGAGTAACGTATCGGCAAGCAAATCATCGGCAAACTTAAAGCAGCTATCGACGCCCTGATGCGCTTTTAAATGCCTTGAGGCGTGAAACTCATCGGTGAGTATGGAAATCATCCGCGCATTTTTCGAGAAGCTGACATCGTTATCGGAAAATTGTCGCAACATGGATGTGAGTTTATTGAGCCGACTTGAGAGCAGTTCTAGCACTTCCGATTTATACAGCATCACCGGCAGATCGCCTCGCGGTGAGGGAATGACCATGCCGTATTCCGCCTGTGACTCAAAGCGTATTACCCAGTCCGGTAGCAGATCATAGATTGCCTGCTCCCCCTGGGGCGCGTCCATGGGGTCAAAGCGAAAGTTCTTCACCAGTTTGTCGCGAATATGTTTGGCCAGCAGCGAGTAGATATCCATGGCGCCCAGTTCTGGCAGCACTCGCTGTGCTGTAATTTGCACACCGTCTTCGCGGAAGGTGATTTGGCTGGCGACAGATTGAAAAAGGTGCAGGTCTATATGCAATGTGGTTTTTTCTTCTTCCTTAGGACCATGGACATGGCCCGCCATATACATACAGTCGGCGAGGCTGCTGTCGACAACTCCTATGACCTTGACCGGAATGGCGCTGAGTAGTCCCAACAATAAAGACAGCTGTTCGTCATCGAAGCAGGCGGCAACACTGATCACCAACTGCTCTGGTGAACCGGCACTGGTGAGCAGTGTTTTCAACTGGGCAAAAGCAATATCCGCATGGTGGCGGGCCCAGGGCAAATCCCCGGATAATTCGGTCTGGTTGAGATTGCGCCAGTACTGACGATAGACGTTCTGTGGTTGCAGCCAGGCCTGTTTGCGCGCTTCTATGCCGGTGATAATGCCTTCCCCAGTGTGCAGGGCAAAGCCGGGTTCAGAGAATACCTCTCCATCCTGGTTTTTAATCAGCAGAGCTTGGTCATTTAGTTCGAGGACAGCGAGACTCATGATTTATTTGGCCTTTAAAAAGCGCAGCAAGTTGTTTTCACAGTAGGCGTGAGAGTCGAGTACCAGACGCTCCTGAATAAGTTGTAACTGATGCATAAAAAACATCACCACCATGCTGATCAGCAGGGCAATAAAGGTGGAGTTAAACGCCACACCAAGACTGCTTGTCACGCCGGCAATATTGCCCTGCATGGCTTCGTGAGCCTGACCCAGTGCGGCGCCTATACCGCGCACCGTGCCGATAAAGCCAATCGATGGAATCGCCCAGGTGATATAGCGGACCATAGAGAGTTCGGAGTCCAGTCGATCGTTTTCATTGCTGCAGACAACGTTTACTGCATCGGTGGCGGACTGCACGCTGTCGGTGACTTGAAAGCGTGTCAATGCAGTTTGCAGGGCTCGGGGCAGCAGCAGTGAGCGCTGCAACTCCCCCAGTGATTGCAGTGGTCGCGCCAGCTGACTGGCGTCCTCCGGTAACACCCTGGAGCCTTCACTGATATTAATCAGAGGGCTCGAGAACATTTTTTGTTCGCGCATGGCATTGCGGGTTTTATAACCCATAATCGCCAGGGCCCAGATCATCAGAATAAAACAGGACTCCTGCTCAAAGTCTTTGATAACAATAAAAAACGATCGCGGAACCTCGTAATCTTCGCCCGCCGCGGCCATTTCCGCATGGTGGCGAATAGTGCTCTCGGCATTCGGGCGCACCACGGTGACAAAAATCGCATGCACGACGATAATCGCCAGTAGCAGGGCGACTAGTTGAAAAAACATTTCATTGGTGTGACTTTTCATTAAAGGCTCCTGTTATTGCAGCCTTCTGAGAGCTGCTTAATGTTCAGTTGGTCTAAATATCAGATGGCAGTGGCACGGGGAAATCTTCAGATATTTCTTCACTGGGTTTAAAGTCCCCAGCAGTTTTCTTTTCGCTGGCTGCTGCCGACTTTTTGTTATTGGGTGATTCGTCTGCCCCAGTTCGTTGTTTAGGGGCTTTTTGTTTAGGGGCTTCTTGCTCAACAGCTTCTTCTGTCTGAGATTCAGATACTCCCCCAGCACCTTGCGACCAAAGCGTCGAAGAACCCAGCATAGTTGCTAGAAGTCCTGCGGCGCATAAAAATCTGACAATCTTAATCATAGAATTACTCTTGTTTGATCTATCATGATTTTTCCCCATTTGATGATATTTCTACCTGAGGAGTCGCCATCATCGGAGCGACGCATGACTAAAGCGCGCCACCGGGTTTGTCCACATAGCGCGCTATTCTGAAGCCTAAATCAATCCGCCCATCAGTGCCAGAATCCCTGTAGCTGAGGCGCAGTTCGGTACGTGAGGCAAGGGCCCAGCTAGCACCGCGAATCACATGTTTATTGCCCTGTTCTGGGCCCCGGGGATCCAGGTCAGGCTCACTGCGATTGGGGCGTATATCAAAGTAGTCATTGACCCACTCGGCGACATTGCCGCTCATATCATAGAGCCCCTTGCCGTTAGCGGGGAAACTGCCAACCACCGCAGAGACCGGATACTGATCATTGTAGTTGGGTAGAGTAAAGCTGAGGAAGCCGCGGGCACTCTGATCCGCATAGTTGCCACTGATTTGCATGGGTGGGTAGAGCTCATTGGCCCAGGGGAAAACCTGGCTGGTTGATTGGGAGTCAACTCTTGCGGCCCAGGCCCACTCGGCTTCGGTGGGCAGTCGGTAGCCATGAGCGTCCCAGTTAGTGCCTGTAATACGGCCCTCTTCGATAATATAAAACGCGGGTAGCCCCTCTTTGCGGCTCAACCAGTTGCAGAACAGTGCGGCATCTTCCCAGCTGACTTTGGCCGCCGGCTGATCCGCCATATCCAGAGTTTGGCCCTTTACCGCCGTTGAACTGTGTCGATCTTTCCAGCGTTTAAATTGGCCATTGGTGGTTTCATTGGTGGCCAGATAAAAAGGTCGCTCGAGACGCACGGCGCGCTCGGCTTCATTGGCACGCCTGCCAGGCTGACGTCGCGGAGCACCGAGCATAAATTGCTCATTGGGTTGAAATAGTTTCAGTTTGCCGCCCACCCAGGTTTTGATTGTTGCCGGTCGCGAAGCCCAATAGGCTTGCTGCAATGTCAGCAATTTGATGGTCAGCGCCTGCTGATGCCCGGGTCTAGGCGTCACAGTCATGGACTTGGTTTCGTAGCCGCTTTTTTCGACGCTGATGCTGTGGGGCTTGGCGTTTAGGGAGAGAGTCTGGCTGCCGCTGCCGCGACGTTTGCCGTCGACTAAAATCGCAGCATCAGCCGGTGTGATATTGAGTCGCACTGTGCCTATGTTGGGGGTTAGATTGACGCTGATTTGACTCTCTTGTTCAGGCTTAACACTGACCGATCGCTTGGCATTAAGATAGCCTTCGAGGAACAATTCAATGTTGTGCTTGGCAAAGGGCGTTACCGCCACATCCATCGGTGTGGTGCCTTTAAACTGCTTGTCGATGGTAATGCTGGCTCCTTGGGGTGAGCTGTTGATCGCCACCGTGCCATCGGCAACGATCATCTCGATCAATGGATGCTCGCTCTTAGTGCCGGCTTTTACTCTGACCTGCTGCTGAAGGGCTTTGTAGCCGGGGGCCTTGAGGCTCAGCTGACTGCCTGTCTCCAGTACTTCTGCACTCAATGGCGTCTGGCCTATCAAGCGCTGGTCGATAAACAGCTCTGCGCCTTCGGGCACAGTGGTGAACTGAACCTGCCCCCAGGCTGGCTGCAGGGTTATATCAATGGCCTGGGTTTTGCCCAGTCCTTCAATATCTACCTCTTGCTGCAAGGTGAAATAACGGTATTTGGAAAATTCCAGCTTGTGGGCGCCAGGACTGATTTCGTTGATGGTGCCGGGCACGCTACCGACATCCTGATCGTCAATTGATAGCTGTATATCGTCTAGGGTTGAACGCACCAGTAAATTGCCCGGCAGTGGCTGTAGTACCACCTCGATCTCTTGGGTGGCTTCGCCGCTGACTTGGATGGTTTTACGCAGGGGGTAGTAGCCGGGGGCTTGGGCGTTTAGCGGGTGCTCACCTTTGAGCAGCAGATAGTTGTCGCCAATATGAAATGCCAGACCGCCCAAATCCACCTCTGCTGAGGCTGGATCTAAACGTAGAATAATGGCTCGAGCAGCAAACAAAAAAACCAGTATGGCAATTGCCACAACGGTGACGGCAGTGGTGAATAACATGGCTGGCGAGGGGCCGCGGCGACCTGTGACTGGCTTTTTTTCCAGTGGCGTAAAGTCCGTGGCGGAGAGCGGTGTGGTATTCCTTGTCTTAACCATAGTTAATTTCTAATTCTTCTAGTTTTGTTTGTGGCTGCGACTCTTTGTGATGCGAGTTTTAATCACTCTATGGTGCCCGATTCCTCGCTAAACAGGTAGCTATGCTACTGAGGTTTGACTGGTCGCTTAATATTAGGACTCCCACTAGCGCCAATGGTTACATCGTGCGAACAAGATTTTACACAATTGTCAACGCAGTTCCGTTACTGGCAGTCCGTTGCTGCCAGTGCGTCGACTCAAAATACGCTGATTGCATAGATTTTATTAACTGGCCTTTATTAAGTAGCTACTTATTAAATAGCCTCGTTACAACTCACCCTAATCGGCTCATCCAAGCCCTGATCTGTCACCGTGAATTCAACTCTGACATCGCGAAACCCCATCCTTGTGCCTGCGACTATATAGCGGCCGGGCTTTAGGGAAACAGCAGTTTTGTCGAAGGCGCCTAATTTGGCTACCCTGAACAATGTTACATCGGTGTTGCTGTTTGAGGTCAGTACAACTTGAATTGGGGTCTGGGAGGCTTTAAGTGCCTTGCGCAGTTCGCTTATCTGCTGTTGCAACACTGGCCCTGGATTGCGTATTCCGGAGGCATCTTGAAGGACTTTTTGACCGCGGCGAAACTGACTGATTGCCGAGAGAGCCAGCGGATCGCTGAGGGCTTTTTTAATCCGGTTGTCGAGATCGGCACGGACGCTCACCGGGATCTGTTTCACTCTAACATCGGTGAGAGTGCCATCAGTTGCCAGCACCTTTTTATAGACCTCCATAGCCTGCTGCCATTTTTCCTGAGCTTCGAGTTCAGTTGCCTCAAGGATACGATCGCTCACCCAGAGCTGGGAGCGGCGGGTCTCTACCTGAGCCAAGGCCTGGGCAACTGCCGGATTTGCCTTATACACAGTGCCGGCTTGTTCGAAGGCTCTAGTGGCGTCTGTAAACCTATTCTGGTCCAGGGCGCGGAAGCCGTCGCTCATATAACCGCGAAAGCGCTGTTCAGTCATTTGCTGTTGGCTTGAGGCGAGGGCGGCAGCGGCTTTTTTATGTTCTGGGTCGGCGGTAACCGCCTCAGTAAAAGCCTGCTCAGCTCGCTCTAATCTATCCAGCGCGAGCAATTGCTCACCCCGTTCCATGGCGTCTATAACGGTTGGCAGGCTCAGAGTTCTCTGGTTTAGGTGTATCACTGTACGGTTTTCTGGGGCAATGGCTGTAGCCAATGTTGTGGCGCTAACCGCAGTGCTGAGCACTGAATTTCCTATGGCCACAGTGGCTTCAGCAATGGCTTTTTCAAGCAGAGATTCGGCTTTGCCTTCCAGTGCAGTGAGACCGTTCAGGGCAGCCTTATAACTGCTGACGGCATCGCTGTAGTCGCCAAAGCCATACTCTTGATCACCGCGCTCAACCGCTTGTTGCGCCTGCTTAAATTCAAACTCTCCCCACTGCTCGACGCCGCGCTCATTGAACAGACGGTCGCGGCGCTGAATAATCTCCGCCAGCACTGTTTGGGCATTTTGGCGATATTGGGTTTTTTGCGCTGCGGTGGAGGGACTGACAACGGTGGGTGATGGCACTGTCGCTCGCTGTGATTGATCGGAGCCACTGATCCAGGGTTCAGATACCAGACTGGGCAACACAAAAATTACCCCAGAGGCCAACAGCAGCAACAGGGCTAGGGCAAGCTTTTGTATGCCCTTTTGTTTACTGTCAGTGGCGATTGGCTTATCCATAGATCAGGGGGTCGCCCGTTCTTGCTGATAGATTTTGCCCAGCAGTTCCTGCCACTGTTGATACTGGGCTTGCACTGTACCTGTAAGGGTTACTGTGCGATCTTCTAGTTCGATCACCTGGGGCGCGATTTCAGCTTCTAGGGAAGAGCCCATCTCGGCCACGGACTCATTGTACTCAGAGGCTTTTTGTTTCTTGTCGAGGCCGGCCTTGAGCACAAAACCGCCCACTGCGGCAGTGGCAGTGCCGGCATCATCGGCAATGCCGGTACGTGCCTGAGAGCGTCCATAGATGCCCGCCAGAATAGCGCCAATACCGCTGATAATCTGTTTGTTGCCCTGTTGGTTTAGCTGGCGTGCGCGGACCACTGAATCGTAGGAGGCGCGGCGAAAATCTTGATAGGCGAGGTGCATCTGTTGGGAGAAGCCGTCGTAGTAATCTTGCATGCGATCTATATAGAGGTAGTCGCGCTCGCGTATTTTGCGCACGCGCATAAGTATGCTGTCGTTCTCGGCGGGCAGTCTGGCGATGGTTAAAATGCCTTTGCGATTCTCATTGATGTAGTTATCGAAGGCCTCGGGGGAAAACTGTTTGGCAAAGCGCAGCTCGGAAATAGTGCGCAGCTCTTCGGCACGCTGATCGCTAATCTTCTTTTCACGATAGCTGAGCAGATCATTGGCAACGCGAATAAACAGATTTTGAAAGGGGTCGCCAAGGCTTTTTAAACGTCTGTCATAGGCGTATTTTCCTGTGGTCTGTTTGTAGCGTTTGCTAAACCATTTTTTGCCACTGCTGTCGGTGGCGGTGATTTCCAGGTCCATGGTCTCGCCGTCGGATTGATGGATCGTGCCGCTGATATAGAGATCCATAATCACGTCATTGCTGGGAGTGACGCGTATGGCACCCCAGGCGCCGCTTTTCTCCAGCACTTTGCCGAGCTGGTTGGAAAAATAGATCGCCTCGGCGTAACGCACTTCGGGAAACACGGTGTCGTCTTCATCAGTGAGATAGAGACCATCGTTTAGCGTGGGTATACCCACATCTAATAATGTTTCGACTGGGTAGGCTCTAGAGGGAGTGTCGAGAGTCAGCTGGGTCGACGAGGTGACTTTGTCCACAGCCGCGCTGGCATAGCTGCAGCTGACTATTAAAAGCAGGGCGAGGGCCGCAACTTGGCTTGGCTTGGAAACGATAAGGCGATTACTCATGGTTGGTCACTTCGGCTAACTCTGATTCTTTATACGTCTGTATTCATCCCAGAGTTTCTCTCTGAGGACTGGGTCCTGTTCTTTGCTGGCTGCGTCACGTATTTGGCGCAGGACAATATCATCCCCCTGGCCGTCATCAATATCCTCCGGAATAGGGATAATATCTGCGTCATCCTGACCTGCAGCGCTGGCGGATTGATTGCCGGAGCCTTCAGGGCCTTCATCCCCTTCACCCTCAGCAGCTCCAGGTGTGGCTCCCTCGGCGGCGCGCTGTTCTATGGAGGCGCTGCGATCAGAGCCTCCTTCGCCGGCTTCTTCAAATAGTGGCTCATCACTATCGATGCCGCCACTGGAACCGCTGGGGCTCAGAATATCTATATCGCTGGAGCCGCCATCGCCGCTCATAACCGTATCGTCAAACTCTTCTAGTGAAGCATCTAAGGCTTCGTCTAGGCTCTCGGTGCTTTCTCCGCCGCCAGCATCCGAAGAGCCGTCAGCGCTAGAAGAGCCATCAGCACCAGAAGAGCCGTCAGCGCTAGAAGAGCCATCAGCGCCAGAAGAGCCATCAGCGCCAGAAGGTGGCCCACCAGAGGGTGAGGGACTGCCACCGGGGGAGGGCATGCCGCCGCCGGGACTGGGAGAGCTTGGCGGTGGACCAGATGACCCACCTCCAGAAGACGAGGGCATTGGTGACCCGGAACTGGTGGGTGATGGCATCTGACAGCTACTCAGGGCTAGAGTTAAAACAGCAGTCGCTATTAAACTGAAGGGTAAATTGAAGGGTAAATTGAAGGGTAAATTGAGGGGCAAGTTCAGAGAGGATTTAAGACGCGACTTGAGACTCGACTTAAGAGGCAGCCTCGGCGCTTTTAGCGCTGAACCCCAGCAAGAATTTTTAGTGAAGGCTTTACCCATTGTTAGTCTCTTGTCTCAGCGGTTGGTTTAATCCCATAGGGGAATTGGATCGCAGTGGTAATCGGCGCTCCCTCAAATAGTTTGGGCCTGTAACGCTGTGCGCGGATATCTTTAAAGATAGTGCGGCGGGATTTTTTGTCGAGATCTTCCGGTGGATTAATAATCTCTATATCCCTAGGCATACCATTGCTAGTAATAGCCATGGAGATTTCCATCGGTCCGTTTTCAAGTGGCTCTTTATTACTTGCCTCGGTACTTGCCTTATTACTTGCTTCATCGCCAACGGCTTTTCCTCCGCTAGCGGCTTTTTCAGAGAGTGTAGCTATGCTGCTGAGATCGGTAAATTTAATCAATTTTGCTTCACCAAACAATGCTTCTTGCAGCTGCTCTGGTTGCTCGCTGGCACCGAGGAAATCATAGGCCAGCTTGTAGGTTTGGTTTGCCGATGCGCGCTGACCAAACACCAGATACCAGTCCCCTAGTTCTGCGATGGCACTAGCCTGGTCCCGAGCTGAGGTTCCCTCTTGCAGCTCTAGGGCTTCGACCACTTTTTGCAGGGCCAGTTTGCCCCGGCGATAGTGCATATGTGAGGTGCTGTTGGCGCTGCTGGCAGTGGACGATGCATTAAAGGTAAATCCGGTCTCGGAGGGCTCACCATGCTTTTTAATATGGTTGGCAATAAAGTAGTGCAGATGACTGAGCTTGCGATACATCTGCGGGGCCGCAGGATCGCTGAGGTCGCCAGTTTGGTTGAGAATACTCTGCATACGCGTGCCGAGCTTCTCAGAGATAACCAGGTTTTGGTAGCCGCCACTGGTGGAGCGGTCGCTATAGGTGCTCAGGTACCAGTCGAGCAGTCCATCGAGCACCGGCAGCATGCGTGGGTCTTGGGTACCGTAGGCCTCAGTACTGATCAGATAGAGATTTTCCAGGGCTTTTTGCGATTCATCCCAATTGCCGAGAAAGCTTTCGGCCTCTGCAATCGACATCAAATAGGGGGTTTGAGTGAGACTGTTGAGGCCGAAATTGACCCGCTCAATTTGCATGCCGCGCTGGAATGCCTGGCGGGCGCGGTCATATTCTCGATTTGATAGGTGTGATTTACCCAAGCCTAAGTAGAGATCGGAGAGCTCTAATGAGTAGGCGCTGAGCTCCGCTTCGGCAATGTCTATGGCATCTAGATAGTCGCTGACCGGATCGCTCTCTTTAAAGGTGGGAGTGTCGGATTGAGCACTGGCAAGGCCAGAAAATGTCGAAGCGATAAACACCATTGCGGCCAAACTCAGTTGGCGGATTGCGGTTGCTTTGGCGTTGTCTTTCATATCGGGCTCCCCCCGTTGACATAGCAGTTTAGAGTCGACATATTGCCGCCGGTTCCATACCTTTTATCAGCGTCTGTAAATGACCTGGGTTTGGTTGCTTCTAAAAGCCATAAATCACAAACCATCTGCCAGTGATATCCACTATGAGTTACGCTGTTATTGACGCGATTATTGTTCTGTTATGCTTCTGCGTCTAATGACAGTCTATACACTGGTGCAGAAAATTTCATGGCATGAGTAGAGTTTCTTTATTTAAGTATAGAATGATTAAAAAGGCTAAAAATGAGTAAAGCACTAGAGGGATTGAGAGTTATCGAGTTGGGCCAGCTGCTGGCCGGACCATTTGCCGGTTGTATGCTGGGTTATTTTGGTGCCGAGGTGATAAAAGTCGAGCCTCCAGGCGGCGATCCGATCCGCAATTGGCGCGAAGTTAAAGACGGTACTTCACTCTGGTGGCGCAGCCTGGCGCGCAACAAGAAATGTATTTCCCTGGATCTAAAGACTCCCGAAGGTCGCGATTTGGTTAAGCAGCTATTAAAAACAGCCGACATAGTGGTGGAAAACTTTCGTCCCGGTGTGCTCGAAGGCTGGGGGCTAGATCCCGAGTCCATGCGTGCCGATAACCCTGATCTGATTTACGCGCGTATTTCTGGCTATGGTCAAACTGGGCCCTATTCAGTGAAACCTGGATTTGCCTCGGCCTGCGAAGCGATAAGTGGTTTCCGCTATGTGAATGGCTATCCCGGCGAAGCCCCGGTGCGACCCAATCTAAGCCTCGGGGATACTATCTCTGGGCTGCATGCGGTACTGGGTATTTTGATGGCCCTGCGCTCCCGAGATCGCGGCGATGGCGGTCAGGTAGTGGACGTAGCCCTCTATGAATCCATGTTTAATTTGCTCGAAGCAGTGGTTCCTGAATATGACGGCGCCGGTGTTGTTCGCGAGCCATCAGGTACCACGGTGACCGGGATAGTGCCCACCAACACCTATAAATGTGCCGATGAAAAATTTGTCGTTATCGGCGGCAACGGTGATTCAATCTATGCCCGTTTAATGGTCGCAGTGGGTCATGGGGAAATGGGCACTGACGAAAAATACTCAACCAATTCAAAGCGTGTGGTTCATGAGGCAGAAATTGATCAGGTACTAAAAACCTGGTGTGCCAGTCTGCCACTGGCGGATGTGATGGCGACGCTTGAAGAACACCGAGTGCCCTGTGGTCCGGTCTACAGTGTCGCGGATATGATGGAAGACAGTCATTTCCAAGCCCGCGGATTATTTGAGCAGGTGGAGATCAATGGTGAGCCCTTAAAAATTCCCGCGATGATGCCGAAATTAGGCAACACCCCAGGGGGCACTCAGTGGCCTGGTCCTGAAATTGGTAGTCACACCGATGAGATACTGGAAGGACTCGGTTTGGACAGTGCTCAGATCAACCATTTAAAAACTACAGGCATAGTCGCGGATAGCGATTGATTGCTCTGTGATTTAAAAAGACGGTCCGTTTAAGAGTTTATAACTCAAAAAATTATCTATAAAGGAAAGCACCATGAGTATCAGTTCGTTTCATCCGCCACGTCGCATGCTTATGGGCCCAGGCCCCTCCGATGTCAGTGAGCGTGTATTAGCCGCTATGGCGAGGCCTACAGTAGGTCATTTGGACCCGAGTTTTATAGGCATGATGGATGAAGTCAAAACCCTGCTGCAATATGTTTTCCAAACCCAAAATGAGCTGACCTTTGCTGTGTCTGCACCGGGTTCTGCAGGCATGGAATGCTGCTTTGCCAATCTGGTGGAGCTGGGCGACAAGGTGATTGTCTGCCAAAATGGCGTTTTCGGCGGTCGCATGAAAGAGAATGTCGAGCGCTGTGGTGGTATTGCCGTGATGGTCCAAGATGATTGGGGTCAGGCTGTAGACCCGCAAAAACTCGAAGAGGCGCTGGTACAAAATCCGGATGCCGTGTTGGTGGCCTTTGTTCACGCCGAGACCTCCACTGGCGCTCAATCTGACGCCAAGAGATTGGTTGAGTTGGCGCATAAACATGACTGTCTGGCGATTGTGGATGCTGTGACATCCCTTGCGGGCACGCCACTTAAAGTCGATGAGTGGGAGATCGATGCGATCTATTCCGGATCACAAAAATGCCTCTCGGCATCGCCCGGATTATCCCCCGTGAGCTTTAGCGCCCGCGCAGCAGAAAAAATAAGCAAGCGTCAGTCCAAAGTGCAGAGCTGGTTTCTCGATCTCAACTTGGTTATGGGTTACTGGGGTGGGGAGGGCAAGCGTGCCTATCACCACACTGCGCCAGTGAACTGTCTCTATGGCCTGCACGAATCATTGGTTATGGTTCAGGATGAAGGGCTGGAAAATGCCTGGCAGCGTCATCAGAGCAATCACTTGTTGTTGCGCCAGGGTCTTGAGCAGATGGGTATTTCGTTTTTGGTTCCCGAGGCAGATCGTCTGCCCCAGTTGAATACTGTGTTTATACCTGAGGGCATTGATGACGTCGCGGTGCGCACCCAGCTATTGAATGATTACAATCTTGAAATTGGTGCCGGCTTGGGCGCACTGGCCGGTAAAGTCTGGCGCATTGGCCTGATGGGTCATGCCAGCAAACAGGCCAATATTGATTACTGCCTGTCGTCTCTAAAAGCCGTTATCTAGCAGGCTCTGCTCACCGATAGCGCCGGAACCTTTATTGCCGCTCGCGCAGACCCATCCACTGGGTTAGTCTGCAGCCGGCATCAAATCTATTAATGCCAATACCGTTGCCTGCACCCCGCGGGTAACCGCTGGCTGTGGGTCTATTCTAAATAGCGGGCTGTGGTGGGACGCAATCGGTGGGCCACCAGCTGCTGCCGCCTTGTAATCCGCGGCACTGGTGCCACCAACGGAAAAGTAGACGCTGGGAATGGCTGGCTCAGTCGTAAAGTAGGGGAAGTCTTCCGCACCCATACCTTTAGATGAGATCGAAACAACCTGACGCTCCCCCAAACCTGCCTGCCATACGGCCTTTAAGCGGCGCACCAGCGGTGCATTGTTAATGGTTGGCGGTGTCGAGGATTTTGTCAGGATCACTTCGGGTAATTTATCTTCCGGAAGACCGGCGGCACGGCCGAGGTTTTCGGCGATGCGTTTAATCCCTTTCAACAATGTGTCGCGAGTCTCGAGATTGGTATTGCGTACGGTCAGCTGCAGCACTGCGCGATCGGAAATAATATTGTGCTTGGTGCCACCGTGAAATGATCCCACTGTCACCACTCCGGGCTCCCGAGGCGCGAGTTCTCTGGAGACTAATGTCTGTAGCGCCACAACAATCTGGCTGCCCAACAGAATGGGATCTTTCCCCGCATGGGGCGATGCGCCGTGAGCGCCAACACCGTGAATAATAATATCCAGACTATCTGAACCGGCGAACGGCGAGCCCTCCTGCACATTGATCAGGCCCGCAGGCAGACCCGCACCTACATGAAAGGCCAGAGCATAGTCTGGCTGCCCAAAGCGTTCCCAGAGATTGTCATCCATCATTGCCTTGGCGCCGCGAATACGTTCCTCGGCCGGTTGGCCAATCAGCATCAATGTACCGGACCATTTATCCTTACGGGCAGACATTTGGCGCGCGGTGCCGATCAGACTAGTGATATGCACATCATGACCACAGGCGTGCATCACAGGCACTTGATTGCCTGTTATAGGGTCTATTTGGGTTGCAGTAGAAGCGTAATCCAATCCTGATTTTTCTTTTACCGGCAGGCCATCCATATCGGCGCGCATCATCACCAGTGGACCATCGCCATTTTTTAATATGGCCACTATACCGGTACCACCGACTTTTTCGGTCACTTTGAAGCCACTTGTACGCAGCTCATCGGCAAGTTTTTTGGCCGTTTTGGTCTCCATAAAACTGAGTTCGGGATTGCGGTGAAAATGGGTAAATAGCGCGCCGAGACGGTCGTTGTAATCCCGCATTATGGAACGGCCAAGTTCATCGCCGTTGACTGCGTTAGCTTGGGCGTTGGTGGCGGTCATACTCAGAACTAAAAAAAGTGCACCAGCCAAAAGCGCACCAGCCAAAAGTGCACCAGCCAAAAAGGTCAGTCGCGGTATGCATAAGTCTTTCATAGCGGTTCCTGTTGAAGATAAATAAATTCTGAAACAACCCTACCCACCTGCTGCAAGCTGTCGGCACTACATTGATCAATAGTATCACCACTGGTATGCCAGGATTGGGGGAATGGCCAGTGGATTAGATTGACAACTTTGAGTCCGGCACGCAAAAAAGGTAAGTGGTCGTCCTCTATATAAGTCCCTTTGCGGTCCTTAAAGGCCTTGGCTCCCTGAGATTGAGCAATGCGCCAAATTTGATCTTGCAGATCTGCCGCGCCTTCCCGTGAGAAGCGCTCTTGGGGAATTGCCAGGTCGCGGTCGCAGACCATATCCACCACCACACCTGCAGTGGGTCGATAGAAAGCGTTTTTGCGCACAAATTCAGTGGCGCCAATGGAAAATGGTAGGCCATCTATATTGCCCATATCCTCGAGATCGAAAAACACCAGATCAACGGTCACAGGGGCGCGCTGACTACTGAGTAGTCGTGCAATCTCAAGTAGTACGGCAACCCCTGAAGCGCCGTCATTGGCACCAATAACAGGCTCTGAACGTTTCCCTGGGAGCTTGTCGCGCTCGGCAATAGGGCGAGTGTCCCAATGTGCGGCGAGCATAATTCGCGGATGATTTTTTTGATTCGACTCGGTGGCATAAAAGCTCGCCCAGAGATTGTTGCCAGACAGGCCATGGGCCTGAAACGGCTGAACCACAATTTGATCTGCTTCAGCCTCTAATAACTGCTGAATGTAGTTAAGGGTTTTTTGTTTGCCGGGATAGTCTGCGGTGCGCGGGCCAAAGCTGACTTGCTGGGCTATATGTTGCAGGGCCAGCTGGCCGTTAAATTGGCCATTAAGTGGGTCGTCTGGCTGCTCACTTATTTGACCCTGCGCCAATGCCGACAGAGCAATAAAGGCATTGGCCATAGCGAATCGGGCTATTAATCTGTAGGCGTTTGGCAACATGTTTTATTGAACCAACTCTTTTTAGGCGATTTATCAAATAGCTTGTTATCAAAACAGCTTGCTATCAAAACAGCTTAGTCGCTGCTTTGCACCACGCCTTCTGACTCGTTGATCAGGGGCAACTTAATCTGATAAAAGCCATAAATTATCGCAATAAGTGGGCAGCAGAGATTAAAGAAGGCGTAGGGCGCATAGTAAAAAGTACTGACACCCAATGTCGCCGACATAAAGGCACCGCAGGTATTCCAAGGTACCAGTACTGAGGTAAGGGTACCTGAGTCTTCTAGAGTTCGGGATAAATTGATTGCGCGGAGATTACGACGTTTGTAGGCCTCGGAGAACATCTGCCCGGGAATCACAATCGACAGATACTGGTCGGCGGCGAGAATATTGGTGCCTATGCAGGTGATGATGGTGGTGTTGATCAGTCCGCCGACAGATTTCACTCTGCTCAGTGCGGCTTCCACTATGCGCTCCAGCAAACCTGTGCGAGCCATAGCACCGCCAAAGCCCATAGCGTTGATAATCAGGCCGATGGTCAGCAACATACTTTCCATGCCGCCTTTGGACAGCAGCGCGTCCATAGATTCGTTGCCACTCACCGAGCTAAAGCCTAAAAACATCGCCGTGAACAGGCCCTTAAAGATTGCCGCCGAGCTGCTTAAACTGGCGTCTGCCGCCAGAGTAATCACTGCGTCCCACTGGAATATCACGGCAAAGATACAGCCAGCCACCACGCCACAGATCAGCGTCGAGAGGGCGGGCTTGCGCATTATCGCCATGACTAATAAAAGCACCAGGGGGGTGAGCATGAATGGGTTAACCAAAAAAGCATCCTGCATTGCCGTCTGGAGAATTTTGATATCATCGACTTTGACGTTGATGTCGCTGCCCATGCCGAGCATAAAAAACAGTCCCAGGGTAATCACAAAACTGGGCACAGTGGTCCAGAGCATATGTTCAATATGGTCAAACAAATCGCTGTTGGTGACAGCCGCAGCCAGGTTAGTGGTATCCGAGAGGGGCGATAACTTATCGCCAAAATAGGCGCCAGAAATAATTGCGCCGGCACTGATTGGCAACGACAGATCAAGCGCTGCCGCGATGCCCATAAAGCCGATACCCAAGGTGCCGGCCACTGTCCATGAACTGCCAACACTAAAGCCAATTAATGCGCAGACCAGACAGCAGGTCATATAGAAGTAGTCCGGTGACATAATCTCAACACCGTAATAGATCATGCTCGGCACAGTGCCTGCGAGGATCCAGCTGCCGATAAGTGCACCTACCATAAATAGAATCAGAATCGCTGGCAGAGACACAGTAATAGTGTCGATCATGCCCTGTTCGATCTGCTTCCAGGTCAAACCATTTTTAATGCCGATTAAAGCGGCCACGGCTGCAGCTAAAAATAGCGCCACCTGATTGGGGCCAGAGGAATCGAGACCGAACACATAGACTGTGCCGGCGAGCATGGCGATCAATAGAATGACCGGAATTAGGGCGTCCACAAGACTGGGTTTTACCAGGGGTCTGCTGCTCATATGTATCTCAGTTATTATTTTTTTAGGACTAGAGAATTCGGCTATGGCCGTTGGGATGTAACTTACCAGCACTGCCGCTATCTATCTACCTTTCTTGACAGCACTACATGACTTAATGTTGTTTCTACTCCATCGAGGGTGCTGATGCTGTCGATACACTGGTCCAGTTGCTCGGTGGTCGCAGCAGTCACCTTGGCGAGCAAGTCATACTGGCCACTAATACTACAGAGCATATCCAGTTGCTGGTCTTTTTGTAGATGGCGGACCACATCGCTGGTCTTGCGTCCCACCACCGAAATCATAATGTAGGCACTGACTTGCTGTTGCTCAGAATGGGGATTGAGTTTGATGGTGTAGCCCTGAATAGTGCCGTTGCGCTCGAGTCGCTCCATGCGCTGTTGCACTGTGGTGCGACTGACACCCAGTTGTTTGGCCATTTCCGATACCGAGCGACGACTGTTTTCGCGCAGTAGATTTAGCAGCTGCTGATCGTTTTTCATAACAAAATGCCATTTTTTAAATCATAGTGATTGGTAATATCAAACAAATTGACCAGTTTGGCAATACAAATTGACATCCTAGGAGCCTACCATTGATATCTAACAGCCAGCCATCAATTAGCCTGTTCTTCAGGAGTGCTCTGCACAAGCACTCTCCACAAGTACCCTCCACAAGTGCCCTCGAAAAGTACTGTCCAGGAGTGTTATGCAACAATTTTCCGCCAACCCCATAATCACCTCAGTCAATGACCAACAACGCCTGGCAATCGCCGAGGATATTCGCCAACAGCTGAGCTTTAGCCGCCCCGTTGCAGCGGACTATTCCGGTCCTATGTTGGTGCTGTCTGAACAGCGCCTGCGGGATAATACTCGGCGCTTTATGAAGGCCATGCCTCGGGTGCGACCCCACTATGCGGTTAAGGCCAATCAGGATCCGGCTATTTTGGAACTGTTGCGCCAAGAGGGCGCTTGGTTTGAGATTGCTTCATCGGCCGAGCTAGATGTTCTGCTTGAACTGGGTGTTCCCGCGCATCAGGTGTTTTACTCCAATCCGATTAAATCCCCAGCGGCGATACAATACGCCTGCGCTAAAGGTGTGCGCTGGTACTCGGCAGATTGCTCTGAAGAGTTAGAGAAAATTGCGGCTTTTGCGCCCCAGGCCAAAGTCTACATTCGCATTGAGGTGAGTAATGAGGGCTCAAGCTGGCCACTGGCGGGAAAGTTTGGCGCCAGCCCAAGAGGCGTCCTAGGAATGATCGACAGTGCCTTACAGTTACAGCTCAACCTCTGTGGCGTGACCTTTCATGTGGGATCTCAATGTACCAATATCAATAACTGGGTCGAGGGTATTAAGTCGGCCAAGGACATTTTTCATCAGCTGATTGCCCGTGGTTTTATCCCGCAGCTGCTAAATCTTGGCGGTGGTTATCCTCTCCAATTGACCCCTGAAGATCCTTCAATTGAAGACGTAGCATTTGAGATAAACCGCGAGCTGGAGTCGCTGCCGGATACGATTCAGGTGATGGCCGAGCCAGGTCGTTATTTAGTGGGTTCGGCGGGCTGCCTGGTTTCCCAAGTAATGGGCATAGCCACAAGGGATAACAGTCGTTGGTTATATTTGGATCTGGGTTTTTATGGTGGGTTGATCGAGTTGGAGCAGGGCATTGCCTTTACTCTAGTCAGCCAGCGCACTGGTGCCACTGAGCTCTGGTCGGTGGCCGGTCCCACCTGTGACGCCATTGATGTGCTGGGGCAACATTACTTACCCACTACCATGCAGCCGGAAGATCTGGTGTTTATTCCCAGTACTGGCGCTTACAGTCTATGTTGCGCCAGTGACTTTAATGGCTTTGCCATTCCTCGACTTGTGATGGTCGCTTGACCGCGGAAGCTCTTAACCGAAATAGCTCTTAACCGAAATAGCTTTTTACCCTAAGCGCCTTTATCCCAGCGCCCTCCACCCCAGAGCCTTTCCTGCTTACACAGAAAAGTGTTCGGCAGTCAGATCCAATGCCTTAGTGGCGCGCTCAATCAGCGTATCGATCTCGGCATCAGTGCAGATCAGCGGTGGTGAAATAATCATTGAGTCACCCACGGCGCGCATCACCAAACCGTTTTCTATTGCCAAGTCGCGGCAGATTCCACCGGATATCTGATCCGGCGCCAAGCGCTCGCGAGTGTCTTTATTACGCACCAATTCCATGGAGCCAAACATCCCCAGTCCTCGAGTATGGCCAACAATTGGATGTTCCCTCAGTTCGGCCCAGCGCTTTTGCATATAGGGCGCGGCATGGTCGCGAACCCGGTCGAAAATATTCTCGGACTGCATAATATCCAAGGTGGCCATGGCCGCCGCACAGGCAATGGGATGTCCAGAATAGGTAAAGCCATGGGCAAACTCGCCACCCTTAGCGGTGATCACGCTGGCAATTTTATCGCTGACTAAAACGCCGCCCAGTGGCTGAAAGCCATTGGTCACGGCTTTGGCAAAGGTGATTAAGTCTGGCTCGGTGCCCAGTGTCTGGCTGCCAAAGAGCTCACCAGTGCGACCAAAGCCACAGATCACTTCATCGCTGATAAACAGAATATCCCGTGCTTTAAGAATGCGACTGACCTCAGGCCAGTAGCTTTCCGGTGGCACAATCACGCCTCCAGCCCCCTGAATTGGCTCGGCAATAAACGCGGCAATATTGTCTTCGCCGATCTCGTCGATCTTTTCTTCCAGAGCCCTGGCCGCATTTAGGCCAAACTCTTCAGGGCTGAGATCACCACCATTCACAAACCAATTGGGATCCACTATATGCTCAACGTAAGGCAGGGTTTCGAACTGCTGATGCACAAAACCAAAACCACCCAGGCTAGCCGAGGCGATGGTACTGCCGTGATAGGCATTTTGTCGGGAGATAATAATCCGCTTGTTGGGTTTGTCTTGCAGATCCCAGTAGCGCCGCACCAGACGAATATTGGTGTCATTGGCCTCGGAGCCGGAATTGGTGAAAAACACATGGGTAAAGCGCTCGGGAGCCATATCCACTAAACGCTCGGCAAGCTCAACCGCTGGGGCATTGCTGCACTGAAAGAAATTATTGTAGTAGGGCAGCTGTTCAAATTGACGGCTCACCGCCTCGGCAATGGCCGGTTGACTGTAACCCAGACTGCAGCACCATAGGCCTGACATGCCGTCGAGTATCTGATTATCGTCGGTATCATAGATGTAAATATGCTCTGCCCGATTAATGATTCGCCCTGGCTTCTTTGCGTATTCATTAAAGTCGGTAAACGGATGCAGGTGACGCTGTGCATCGAGCTCTTGCCATTGCTGAGTAGTTCGATTTTTAGTCATAGGGATCGCTGGTGCCATATTGTTGGAATTCACGGCCCCCAGAAACTAACCGTTACAAACTAACCGTTAGAAACTATCCGAGAGCGTGATAATAATGTCTTATTGGGCCATAGAAAATCTATTGGCACATGTACCCAAATGGGTGGTTAACGGGACCGGGCTGGCCTTTTCTGAGCAAAAACAAACACTAAAAGCGGTTAAAAAATCTGGTGGCAGAAGAAATCTGGCTATACACTTAGGCGGCGCCAATCAGTACTGGCAAAGCTTGCTCGGCAGCAAGCGGCCGCAGGGCTTGGCGAGAACAATAAATAATCTGGTTAGACCGTTTCAACAACCCACTTTTAACCCTTAATTTGAAGATAAACGAGGCGAAATATTCGCCGATAATGTTGACTGGGAGAGTTGCTATGACGCACCACATAATTAGAAAGACCTTGATTTCAGCGGCAGTGGCCGCGGCGACCTTGAGTGCCGGACAGCTGTCCGCAGCACAGATCGAAGAGATCATTGTCACCACACAAAAACGCGCACAGTCGCTGCAGGACGTGCCTATTTCGGTGTCCGCCTTTAGTGGCAGCTTTATGGACAAGGCGCAGATCTCTGACGCCAAGCAGGTGGCACTGTTAACACCTGGTGTATCCGGCGATACAGATGACTCGTTTCTCGACTCGATGAATGTTCGCGGCATCAGCACCAATGATTTTGGTGTTGGCGCTGAGCCCTCCATTGGTCTTTACCAAGACGGTATCTATCTGGGCCGCACCGGTGGTGCAGTGTCGAGCTTCTTTGATATTGAAATGGTCGAAGTGGTCAAAGGTCCTCAGGGCACTCTGTTCGGCCGTAATGCCTCCTCAGGTGCAATCTCCATTACTACGGCAAAGCCTACGGGTGAGTTCGGCGGATCCATAGATGTTGGTTTTGGCCAGGATGGTTATGGGGAAGTCACGGCGGTTGTCAATACGCCGATCAATGATCAGTTTAGTGGCCGCTTGGCGGTTTATCACCAGCAGCAGGACGGCTGGGTGACCAATATTAATGACGGCCAGCAGACTGGGGGTGTAGAAAATACAGCCGCTCGCTATACCTTGGCCTTTGAAAATGAAGAGATCACCAGCACTCTGATGTTTGAGTATGAAGATCGTCAGGGACCGCCAACTATTTACCAAGCCTTCGATCCCGATGAAACCGGTCTGCCTTTTTACAGCACCGCTGCCGAGGAAGATCAGTTCTCCTCCGATGTGAGCTCAGCTGATCTAATCGATGAAGGCGAAGTCTGGGGTGTGACCTTAAATGTTGAAGTGGACCTAGGGAATAATTACACACTCAGCTCGACCACTGGCTTGCGCGGCCACAACTACTATTATCTGGAAGATTTTGATGGCGGCAGTAGCTTTCTGTCCAACTACAACCAGATTCAAGAGCAGGACTATCTCAGTCAAGAGTTTCGCATCAATAAAGAGACTGACAGCGTCAGTTGGTTTGTCGGTGCCTCTTGGTACAAAGAAGAACTTAAAGTTCGCTTCAATCAAACCCTAGATGAAGATACTTTTTGTGCGGCTTACGGTACCTATTACGAATATGACGATATCACCGATTGCGCGACTCTCTACGAATACTATGAGTACGATCCTATTGTCGGTATTGGCACACGTAACGATTCGGTTGATGTGGATGCGGAATATGACGGTTGGGGTCTCTACGGCGATGCCACCTTCCATGCCACTGAAGACTTAGACTTTATAGTCGGCGCTCGCTACACCGAAGACAACCGTGATTTCGCCCAGAATTTTGGCGGCGAAGATCGCAATGCCACCTGGTATACCTTTCCGTTCTACACCTCAGATTTTGTTCAGGGCAATGACCAGTGGACCAATACCTCGGTTCGCGCTGCAGTGAATTACCAACTCAGCGATGAGGTGTCCACCTACGCTACCTATTCGACAGGCTACAAAGCGGGTGGGTTTAACACCATGGAGCTGTCCTTTGCCAACGATATTACTGTGGATGATTTGGACGGTGAAGATGCCTTAGATTTTGATCCCTCGCTGGCAAGCTTTGATAAAGAGGAAGTGACCAATTTAGAGTTGGGCTTAAAGGGTCAGTTTTTGGATGGGCAGATGCAGTTGAATGCCGCTCTGTACAGCTACCAGTTTGACGGTATGCAGTCTGGCTATTATGTCGATGGCCGCTACACAGTGGCTAATGTGGGCGACGCGGAAGGCTCTGGACTAGAGTTGGATATGCGCTATCTGCCCACCGATAACTTGGATATTTATCTGGGTTTAGCCTGGGCCGATTCTGAGTTGACCAAGCCTAACCCGAGCCTCTCTGACGACTTCTGTGAAGACGATTGCACCGGAGCCATGTTGCCGGGCACAGTTGATTTCAGTGCCGCGATGGTCGCGACTTATAGTCAGCCCGTTGAAGGTGGCGATCTCAGTGTCACTTGGGAAACCTTCCATCAGGGCGCTAGCCCAGGGTTTGGTGATTTCTCTCTGGAGCCGATCATGCTGGATGAGTTTACTGTGAGCAATCTGCGGGTTGGCTATGACAGCTCCGATAACTGGAGCATGACGGTCTGGGTCAACAATGTATTTGATACCTTCTACTACAAAGGCGTAGCCCCAGCGGATGGCATTATTGCTCCCCACTACTTTGGTTTCTCGGAGCCCCGTCGTGTGGGTTTGGATATCGGCTATAAGTTCTAGAGCTTGTAAAATTTAGTGCTTATAAGCTCTAACATCAGCCCTGTTATAGTTATCTAGCCGCACCTAAAAACAGCCGACATTCTCGGCTGTTTTTTTGTAGACTATAAAAAATAATAACCCCATCCCAGAGTTCAGATTATGGATCCGCAACAACAGTTCTTTAAGGCTTTAGCTGCATTGCGCGAAGGTGATCTGGAGGGTTGCGAGTCTATCTGTCAGCGTCTGTTGGCGATGAATCCCAAAGAGGTCAACACTCTAAGACTTCAAGCCCAGGTCTGGCACAAACGTGGTGAGCTACCGCGAGCCGAGGCGGGGTTTAAAGCCGCCCTCAGTATCGCCAATGATTTCGCCCACGCCTGGGCGGATCTCGGCAAAGTACAGTTTGATCTGGAAAATTATCCCTCCTCAGAACAGTCTCTAAAGCGCGCGCTTAAACTTAATCCCAGTCTAAAAGTCGCCAATAAACTACTTGCTCAAGTGCTTGAACAGCAGGGTAAAGTTAACCAGTCGGCGGCGGTACAGCAGGTTAATCAGCAGCATCAACTACTCAAGAATAAGGTAGTTGAAGCCTACAGACTTGCTTCGGAGGATAAGGAACCTGATAGAGCCGAGACGCTTTGCAAAGAAGTATTGCAGGCAGACGCAGAACATGTGGGCGCCAAAGAATTTTTAATTAACCGCGCTCTGGAAACGGGTCGTGCCCGCTGGGCTGAAGAGTTAGCCCGCTCACTGGTGCGCAAAATGCCAGAGCAATCAAAATGGTGGTTAAAGCTCAGCTCAGCATTGGCGCGACAGGATCAGCTAGTTGAAGCTCAGGAAGCTGTGCGGCAGGTACTAACTGTTGAGCCGGAACTGGAAGAAGCACAGATGTTATTGGGCAGTATTTTCGCCCGGGACAATCGCTTTGCCGAGGCCCTGGGCCAATACGATGCTGTTTTACAACAGAGCCCAGATCATATTGCCGCACTGGCGCAAAAGGGCAGTGCCTTAAAAACCCTTGGCAGACAGGATGAATCGATCCAATGCCTGCGTCGCTGCATGGAACTAGACAGTAGCTTTGGCGAAGCCGCCTGGTCACTATCCAATCTAAAAACCTACAGGTTTAGCGATGACGAAGTGGTGGGCATAAAGACAGTGTTGGGCAATGGGAATCTGAAAGATAAAGATGCCGTGCACTTTAACTATGCCCTGGGCAAAGCCTATGAGCATCGCCAGCAATGGGACCAGGCGTTTAATGCTTATCAGGCGGCAAATTCCGTAAAGCAGAAATCAGCAACCTGGAACGCCGATGACTTTTCGGCTCAGGTGGACCAGATTATTGCCACCTTTACTCCTCAGTTACTACAGCAACATCGCAACAGCGGCATAGATGACAACTCGGCCATTTTTGTCCTCGGGCTGCCCCGTTCCGGCTCGACTCTACAAGAACAGATACTGGCTTCCCATTCAGAGGTGGAGGGTACTCGCGAGCTGCCTTACATTCCCTGGATGGCCCAGCGCCTAAACCGCAAACCCAATCCAATGTGCAAGGATAATTACCCTCTGGGTGCAGCCCAGTTAGAGGCTAAGCAATGGCAGTTATTGGCTGAGCAGTTTTTAGCTCAGGCCAAACGCCATCGACAGACCGACGCGCCATTTTTTATCGACAAACTGCCGAATAATTTTCTCTATGTGGGACTGATTTTATTGGCCATGCCCAATGCCAAAATCATTAATACAGTGCGCAATCCCATGGACAACTGCTTTGGCTGCTTTAAACAGCTCTGGGCTGAGGGTCAGAATTTCACCTACGACCTAGAAGATCTGGGCCGTTACTATCGCGACTATCACCGCTTGATGGCTCACTGGCAGGCTATTTTTGGGGATAAGATTTACTCGGTAAACTACGAGGCAGTGGTGGCGGATCTGGAGACCAATGTGAAGGCGCTGCTGGATTACTGTGGCCTGCCCATGGAAGAGCAGTGTTTGCGTTTTCACGAGACTGAAAGGGCGGTAAATACTGCCAGTTCCGAGCAGGTGAGGCAGCCAATTTACACTTCAGCCGTGGCCTATTGGAAACATTTCGACGAGCATCTGCAGCCGCTTAAGGATGCGTTGGGCGATCTTGCAGAGGTTTAAGTAGCCGTTAAGGGTATTGTCAGTGAGTACTTTAAGTGCAAAGCTGTTTTATCTACAAAGCTCTTTATCGACAAAGCTCGTTGAACAAACTACAGAGTCCAATATGAAACCTATCGAACAGCTAGAGCAGTTTCTCCAGACCCACCCAGAGATCGAAATCTTCGAAGTCATACTCCATGACCTCAATGGTATCCACCGTGGCAAATGGTTGCCTCGAGAGCAGATTCACAAGCTCTTTGAAGGCGGCTATAAAATGCCTCAGAGCACCTGTTCTCTGGATAGCTGGGGTAGAGATCTCGAACAGCTGGTAAAGGCAACCGGGGATACCGATGGCATCTGCAGGCCTCATCCGGAAACTCTGGCACTGGTGCCCTGGGCCAGCAGGCCCACAGCGCAGATTATTGTCTCCATGCTCAGCCCCGATGGCCAGTCAGATTATCCCGCCGACCCTAGAGTCGTCTTGCAACAGGTTTTAGAGCGTTATACAAAGCTTGGTTTGACGCCGGTGGTGGCTAGTGAGATGGAATTCCATCTGCTGGAAATCGACCGCGATCAGTTTGGTCGCCCTCAGCATAGTCAGCGCGCCCTCGACGGCTCTCCAGCTCTGGGCGGTGCCACCTATGGCATAGAGGCCATGCGTAAAATAGCGCCGCTGATGGACGCCATTAGCAGTGCCGCCCGCCAACAAAATTTGCCAGTGGATACGCTGATCAGTGAATTTGGCGCCTCCCAGTGCGAGATTAATTTACATCATCAGGACTCGGCCCTGCGGGCCTGTGACCAGGCCAGTATGTTGCGCCGAGCAATACGCGCTGTGGCTCAGGATCAGGGTAAGCAGGCCAGCTTTATGGCTAAACCCTTTGCCGGTGAGGTGGGCAATGGTATGCATATTCACTTTAGTCTGATCGACAGCAGCGGCGACAATGTTTTTGATAATGGCACCCCAGAGGGCAGTGAAATTTTGCACCATGCGGTGGCTGGTTGTCTCGACAATATGGCTGACTCTATAGCTATTTTTGCGCCCAACATTAATTCTTACAGGCGCTTGGTACCTGGCTGTTACGCTCCTACCTCGCCCACCTGGGGTTATGAAAACCGTACTACGGCGCTGCGTATCCCGGCTGGTGAAGGTCATGCCATGCGTATCGAACACCGGGTTGCCGGCGCCGATGCCAATGTCTATTTGACTGTGGCGGCCATGCTCGCTGCCGCGCTCTATGGTATTGAGAACAAACTGCTGCCGCCAGCGGTGATCATAGGGGATGCTGCGGAGCTGCATCTAGATCAGGAGCTACAACAGAAAGCAGAGCAACCGTTGCCCTGTTTTTGGGGCGATGCGTTACAAAAATTTGAGCAGTCTGAGTTTATAGCGGATTATTTAGGCGAGGAGTTTAAGACTGTCTATGCCCAGAGCAAGCGCAGTGAAAAAGCCGAGTTTGACAGCCGCGTGACGCTGCTAGAGTACGATGCTTACCTGTGAGGCAGATTTAATCTGCTGCTAAATTTTACGTTTTAACAGCAGGCTATCGATTTGATTTTCAGAAAGTTTGGTGCGCGCATAGGCCATACTCGATGCGTCATCAAAAGGCCCAACCAGCACACGGTGCCATTTCTCACCATTGCCGAGATCGATCAGTTCGACGCTGGCATTCAAATTCAGCAGCAACAATTTCACCCGCCGACTCTCGGCATCATTGGCAATTTTGAAGGAACCGGCCTGCAGCAAATAGGTAAAGTTTTCCTCTGGCTGCTCATCGTCGCTCTCTTCAGCGGCATTGTTGGGAACAATAATTTCGGTTTTTTTCAGTAGTGTGTAAAAGTCGAACTGCAACTCTGAGGCTTCAGCTTTGACAGTCTCTGTAACATCCTGAACCTTGGCAGTGGCCGTAGGGGCTTTTTCCATTAGGCTAGGCAGTAGGCTGGTTAAGATGGCGCCAAAAGCGGTACCTAAAATAAATGCGGGCAGCCCAGAGGCGCGTTTAGCGGGTTGCTGTTTGCCCCGTCCCGAGTTTCTTTTGGCATAATTTTGCGACATTCTTAAAGCTCCTGGTTTCAGCGGCGATTGTAGGGGATGGAGGCGCTTTTAAGCAAACCGCTTGGATGACAAAATCGCCTTTTAGGCATTTATTGTTGAGCTAAAATTAAAGCTCCTGGGGATCCACATCCACCCCCCAGCGCACATGTCGGGCCATGGGCAATTTTTCTAATTCGAAGACCAGCTGCGAGAGTAAAAAGTTTAAGTCGCTGCGTCGCCCGCCGCTAATTTGCAACACATAGCGGTGCCGGGAATTGCGTCGCTCCATCAGCGCCGGCAGTGGGCCCAGATAATTGACAGTTTCGCCGGAGGGAAAAATTGCTTCCGCGCACTGTCGCGCCGACTGCAAAAAGGCTTCGGCATTCTGGGCGTGGGCGGCGTCGGCGCGAACCAGCACTAACTGCTTATAGGGCGGCAGCTCTGATTGCTTGCGCTGCTTGCGCAGTAACTTGGAGTAGTTGCTATAGCTCTGTTGTGTCAGCACCTCGAGTAGCGGATGGTCCGGCTGATGGGTTTGCAATATCACTTTCCCAGCCATTTTTCCGCGGCCGCTGCGTCCTGCCACTTGAGTTAATAATTGCCCAAGGCGCTCGTGACTGCGGAAGTCTGGGCTCATTAAGCCACTGTCTGCATCGAGCACTGCAACCAGGGTGATATTAGCGAAATGATGTCCCTTGGCGAGCATCTGGGTGCCGACCAGAATGCAGGGCGCGCCACTGTCGACAGTGTCGTACATCGCCTGCATGGCATTTTTCTTGCGCGTGGTATCTCGGTCAACTCGGAGTACCGGCGTGTCGGGAAAACATTCTTGCAGCCAGGCTTCGCTGCGCTCAGTACCATCCCCTGCAGCCACCATGCGATCCCCGCGACAGCTTGGGCACCAGTGCAGCAGCCCACGTTTATAGTTGCAGTGGTGGCAGAGCAGGCGCTGATGGCGGCGATGCACTGTGAGGCGCGCGTCGCAGTTGGGGCACTCGGCACAAAAACCACAGTAGTGACAGAGCATGGCCGGGGCAAAGCCGCGACGGTTAAGAAAAACCAATACCTGCTGCTTGTTGTGAATCGCCTCGCGAATGGCATTTAAGGTGGAGGCGGCAATACCGCTCTCTACCTGTTCAGACTTTAAATCGACCATGGACCAGGTGGGTGGTTTGGCATCGCCGGCGCGGGTATTTAAGATCAGATGTTGATAGCGCTTTTTGTCGCAGTTGTAGAGCGATTCCAGCGACGGCGTGGCAGAGCCGAGAATAATCGGGATCTTTTCCTGCTTGGCGCGAATAACCGCCAGGTCTCGCGCCGAATAGCGAAAGCCGTCTTGCTGTTTATAGGACTGATCATGCTCTTCATCGATAATAATAATGCCCGGATTTTTCATCGGTGTGAACACAGCGGATCTGGTGCCTAAAAGAATCGCCGCTTCGCCGGTCGCCGCCTGGTTCCAAGCGTCGAGTCGATCCTGGTCCGTGAGTCCGGAATGCATCATCGCCACTTCCACATTAAAGCGATCGCGAAAACGTTTTTCGGTTTGCGGGGTCAGGCTAATCTCGGGAATCATCACCAGAGCTTGACGACCATAGCGAATCACTTTTTCGATGCACTGGAGATAAATCTCGGTTTTACCACTGCCGGTGACGCCGTCGATAAGCCAGGTATTAAACCCGTGGCAGTCGATGGCATCCATGGCTTCCTGCTGGGACGGGTTGAGCTTTAATGGCTGCTCAAGCAGCAGATTATCCAGATCGACCTTTTGGGGGCCTATGCAGACCAGCTCGGCAATGCCTTTTTCCTCGATACGCTGGAGCGTTGCCCGAGTATAAAATTTCAGTATATTGCCCTGTCGGGTCAGGAGTTTTTTCGATAGCTCATCGAGCAGGGCGCGCTGCTTGTGCAGTCGGCCACCGCGGAGCATCTCTTGGCCGCGCTCTTTGCCGACCTCTGTCACCATCCACCATTTTGTCACCTTGGGCACGGGTAGTGACTGCCCCAGGCGCAGGCGCACCGGTAGGGCGTTAAATAGGGCGTCGCCTATGGGATGGTGGTAATAGTTGGCGGCCCAGATAAACAGCTTAAAAAGCGATTCAGGTAATAGGGGTTCGGCGTCTATAACAGCGAGAACCGGCTTGAGTTTTTCGATGGCAAAGTCACTTTTATGGGTCTGTTCTATGACCAGACCAATCACCTCTCGCTTGCCAAATGGCACCCTGACTCGACAGCCGCGCTGGGGTGGCGCAGCGGCAAATTCATCGGTTACCAGATAGTCAAAAGTTCGCCGCAGGGGCGAGAGAACCGCAACCCGGACAATTAAAGGCTTGGCGCTGCTTGAAGGCTTTGAATGGGACATAATAAAAGTTGAGAATTCCTTTTGTAACCGAGTTCATTTCTGCTAGAATCCGCGCTCTTTAGAAATGGCCTGCCGTGCCATACAAGAGTTGGGTCGTTTTACCAGCTGATTGATAGGGTGGCGGCAAGCGACTTGGAGTATATTATGAAATCAGAGATTCACCCAGCGTATAACGAATTAAAAGCGACCTGTAGTTGCGGAAATGTAATTACTGTCGGATCTACACGCGCACAAGGTCTTTACCTTGACGTATGTTCTGCCTGCCACCCGTTTTACACCGGCAAGCAAAAAACAGCAGAGACTGGTGGACGAATCGATCGCTTTAACAAGCGTTTTGGTGCTGCCAAGAAGTAAGCCGATACTGGTTCGCTTCAAAGAATATCAAAATGCGCCGTTGGTTATGCCTGCGGCGCATTTTTTTTGTCTGGTATTTTTTGTCTGATGTTTTGTCGCCGGGGAAGGCAGAGAGTACAATCTAAGCGTTACAATACGATCTTGTAACCAGCCATGGTCAAAAAAGGAGATACCTGTGGGCGCAGTCTGGACATTGATTAAGTTTTTATTATTGCTGGCCATTGCCGCCGTCGGCGCATTGTTCGCTCTGGAGAATAGCCAACAGGTGACTGTCGACTTTATTCTTTTTCAAAGCACAGCCATGAGTCTCGGACTCTGGTTGATGATTTTTTTGGTCGCTGGTTGCCTGCTTGGGTTGCTGGCGAGCTCAGTCCTTATTACCTATTATCGGCGCAAATTAGCCCGCGCCGGGAAACGAGATTAATCCGCTTATGAGTTCTTCCGCACCCGTTATAGTCGCCCTGGACTTTGATAACCAACATGCAGCTCTAAGCCTGGCAGAGCAGCTCGATCCCACTCAGTGCCGTTTAAAAGTTGGCAAAGAGTTATTTACCGCCGCCGGTCCAACCTTGGTCAAGGCGTTGGTAGAACGCAACTTCGATGTGTTTCTCGATCTTAAATTTCACGATATTCCCAACACCGCCGCTAAGGCTGTCAGTGCCGCTGCAGATTTGGGTGTGTGGATGGCCAATGTTCACGCCTCAGGTGGCAGTCGCATGATGACTGCAGCCAGAGAAGCCCTTGAACAGCAGGGCAGCCCAATGCTGCTGATCGGCGTCACAGTGCTGACCAGTATGGATGAATCTGATTTGTTGGAGATTGGTATTCAGCGCAGCCCCAGCGAGCAAGTACTGCACCTGGCCCAGTTGACCAAGAACTGCGGATTGCATGGTGTGGTCTGTTCGGCTCAAGAGGCCAGCGTATTGAAGTCTGAATTGGGTGCCGAGTTTAAGCTGGTAACCCCAGGTATTCGTCTTGCGGATAGCGCCGCCGATGATCAGCGACGCATAGTTACCCCGCAAAAAGCCATGCAATTGGGTAGCGACTATTTAGTGATTGGCCGACCTATTACGCAATCGGCCAATCCCCTGCAGACACTTATCGAGATTAATAACTCTCTATAACTGTCGGCAGCTAACCCAACCTCGATTATGCCTTCGCCACTATTAGTTGTTAAATTCATCCGCCCAAACTGGGGTCGCTGATGAGCTGGCGTTAGGTGCATAAACTCTCACGTAATCGACCTCCATCTCGCCTTGGTCAAAGCTATCGGCGATACTGGGTTCGATGGCAAAATTCAGCAGCAGGTACTGATCGGCATCGAAGGGCCAGGTTGATGCATTTTTGTCGTTGGGAGCATAGGTGTAATGTGGATTGCCATCGACACTAAAGATCATCCTATCGGCATTCCAGTCCAGCGAGTAGACGTGGAACTCAGTTGAAGCCGTGGCTATATACTGATCGCCGACGTTGACCGTGTTACCGGCGCTGGAAGGTGTATGCAGGGCGCTGGACACGTAATTTTGCTCTCTGCTACCCCAGTGTTCCATGATGTCGATTTCCCCAGAGGCTGGCCAACCAACAGTGCCAAAGCCTTGCGTCTGCCAATAGCCGCCGTTCTCGGTGATGTTTTTGCCTAACATCCAGATCGCTGGCCAGGTGCCAAAACCCTGGGGCAGCTTGGCTTTTACGTCGATCCGTCCATAGGTGAAGGCATATTTGGAATTAAGTCGCGCTGAGGTGAACTGTTTAGTGCGACCTTGATCGGTAAAACTCTCTCTTATGGCGACAATCTTCAATGTGCCATCACTCACATAAGCGTTTTCGATACGGTTGGTGTAGTGCTGTATTTCACCGTTGTACCAGCTATTGCCATCGGGCAGACGGGTTTGATGAAACCATTTTTCCGAATCCATAGCCTGGGGTCCGGTGAGGGTGTCGGCAACCACTGTGACTGTTCGAGTTGCGGTGGCTGGATTGCCAGACTTGTCAGTGGCCGTGTAAGTAACAGTGTAAACACCCACTGCATTGGCAACTGTTCCTGATGTAGCCACTGTAACGCTCCCATCCACGGCATCATTGGCTCTTGCGCCAGAGTCTGCATAGCTGCTGCCCTGTTGAATAGTCAGGCTGAGAGATCCTATAACCGTGATCACTGGTGCAGTGGTATCAGCCAGGATAGTAACGGGTTCGGGGCTGGTTTGCATTGAACCGCCACCGCAGGCCAATAGTCCGCCAAATAGTATTGTCGCTGTGGCAGCAGAAAGTCGAAGTAGATTGGGGCGTAACCAAATTGGTTTCATCGTCATGGGAATCTCTTGTTTATTATTTTTTTAGAACCGCTCTGGCCGGGTATCTTGGACCAAACTACCTAACCAATGCGAGCAACCTGAGTCAGGTGGTCTGATAGGCGAGGTGATTGGGTCCTTTTATCTACCCACTTTGCCCCAAATTGGATTTGTGCTGTTGCTGCCACAGACTTAACTGTTTTGCTACAATGCGCGGCGTATCCAGAAGGTTTATCCAAGGTCTTCCACTTATGTCTGATCAATATGTTTCTTGCGCACTGTATAAATTTGTCACCTTGCCAAATTATGTTGCTCTGCGCGCGCCGCTGCTTAAAGCCATGACCGATAATCAGGTGTTTGGTACATTGTTACTCGCCAACGAGGGAATTAATGGCACCATATCCGGTACTCGTGAGTCGGTTGATGCGCTGCTCGACTGGTTGCAACAGCAGCCGGGCTTGGAAAATATCGATTGCAAAGAGTCCTATCACAGCGAAATCCCCTTTTACCGCACCAAGGTAAAACTGAAAAAAGAAATTGTCACCATGGGTGTCGAAGGCATAGATCCTAAGCGCTCAGCCGGAACTTATGTGAAGCCCGCCGACTGGAATGCCCTGATCGCCGATCCCGATGTGTTGGTGGTAGATACCCGCAATGACTATGAGGTTGAGATTGGCACATTTGCCAATGCGGTCAATCCCAAGACCAAAACCTTTCGCGAATTTCCCGCCTGGGCTGAGCAAAATATAGATCCCAGCAAACATAAAAAAATCGCCATGTTTTGCACCGGCGGTATCCGCTGTGAAAAATCCACTGCCTATATGAAAGAGCAGGGCTTTGATGAGGTCTATCATCTGCAGGGCGGTATTCTGAAATATCTTGAAGAAGTGCCCAAAGAGCAGACTCTATGGGACGGCGAGTGCTTTGTCTTTGATAATCGCGTTGCCGTGGATCACGACCTTAAGCGCGGTTCCTACGACCAGTGCCACGCCTGTCGTATGCCGATCACCGAACAGGAGATGAATCATATACATTATCAGGAGGGGCTCTCCTGTCACCACTGTTTTGGCAGCGTTGACGAAGAGCAGCAACAGCGCTTTGCCGAGCGTCAGAAGCAGGTCAAGCTGGCCAAAGCTCGCGGTGAAGAGCATATAGGTAATGCCGCTCTGGAAGCGACTGAGCGTCGCAGAGCAGAGAAGAGCGCGGAAAAGAAAGCCTCGAGAGCGCGCCAGTCATAAATCCCGCAATAGGATTTAGCGGGGAGGGCTAAGCCAGCGCAGTTTGAAATTGGCCTCGGGGGACTGCCCCAGTTTATCCACTAGCCAGGGCAGCAATTCAGTCATCTGCTGTTCCAGCATCCAGGGTGGATTGACCACGATCATTCCCGATCCGGTCATTCCAAAACGGTTGTTTGCCGGCAACACATTGAGCTCAATCTGCAGCGTCCCCGGCAGCCCGGCACTGGATAGCTTGCGCTGTAAAAAATCCACATCGTCACTGTGAACCACCGGATACCAGATGGCAAAGGTGCCAGTTGCCCAGCGCTTTATACCATCCACGACTGCCTTCACCACATCCGCATATTCATGATCTAGCTCATAGGGTGGATCGATTAAAACCATGCCTCGGCGCTCTAATGGTGGCAGTGCGCCTTTTAACTGGGCAAAGCCATCCACCTTATGCGCCTGAACACGTCGGTCTTTGGCAAACAGCTCTTGCAGCAGCACAAAATCCGCTGGGTGCAGTTCGCTCAGTAGCAGGCGGTCTTGGGGGCGGCAGAGTTCTTTGGCCAGCAGGGGGCTGCCCGGATAGTGGCGTAGTTCGCCATCTGCATTGAGCGCTTTTAAAACATCCAAATAGGCTTGCATAGCGGTGGGAACATCGTCTTGCCAGAGTCGTTTGATACCCTCCAGATACTCCCCAGTTTTATCCATCTCTTTCGACTGCAGGTCATAGCAACCGGCACCGGCATGGGTGTCTATATAGGCGAATGCTTTGTCTTTGACTTTAAGGGACTGCAGTATCAGCGACTGGACCGAGTGTTTTAAAACATCAGCATGGTTGCCGGAATGAAAGCTGTGACGATAGGAGAGCATAGGGATTCAATGTTCTGGCTTGGGACGCGCAGTGTAAATCACCTGTGATAAAAAGATAGACAGTGTTCAGAAATGCAAAAGGCGCGCGGCTCAATAATAACTGCGCGCCCAGTGGTATTCTCTCAATTGCGTCGGTCTCTACTGAGCCAGTTGCTGAGCAAGCTGCGATGAGCTGTCCTTAAATGATGCAATCTGAGCCGTTTGAACATTCATCTGCTGATGCATGGCCAACAGTTCCGCTTTGAACAGTGCATTTTGTTCGAGCAGAAGATTTAGGGCCGTTTGCTGTGTTTGAGTTTCAGCATGGCCGCGCTGTAATTCCGCTAATAGCAGTGGCGTTAGCAAATGGTAAAACACTGCAAGGGGCTTGCCTTCTTCGTCAAATTGCACCAGCTCAGGCAGTACTTTGGCGACCTCTTCTGCAATCAGACCGAACTGCATTGGAAAGCCACCTTTTTCGTCGGCCCGTTTGTAGCTGAAGGTCACCGGGCGCAGGTTCAAAATTTTCTCGCTAATGGTCTCCAGAGATTTGATGTTTTTCTTAAAGCGCTGTGACGAAGGCAGGGTGCCCAGTTGACCACTAGAGTTGATGTAGACCGCAGCG